>MDTG01398954.1_pt1 | contig 11580 bp, 10 predicted proteins | sample 811421 | NCBI WGS metagenome assembly MDTG01 (sample SAMN05326645, study PRJNA326480) | marine metagenome | isolation source: seawater | place: Pacific Ocean: South East | collected 2011
TATCCTGGAGAAAGTAAATTAAAAAAACAAATGGAGTATGCAAATAAAATTAAATCTCCAGCTGTTATTTTGTATGGTGAGGATGAAATAAAGTCAGGAAAGCTAACTTTCAAAAACCTTAGCAGTGGAGTTGAAAAATCAATTAAAATTAAGGAATTGGTAAATGAAATCAAAAAAATTATCTGAAGTAATAATCAAAATTTTTAAGAGCAACGGCTTCGTTCTATCTGAACCCGATGTGCTCTTGGACTCAGAATACGTCATTGAGAGATCTGGGGAAAAATTTAAGAATTCTATGCTCTCTTTTGAGAGAGAAGATGGAAAAACTATGTGCTTAAGACCAGATTTAACCGTTGCATCATGCATAAGTTTTCTCCAAAAAAAGACCTATTCAAAGATTTATTATTCAGGACAAGTTTATAGAAGATCCAGCAATAAAAGTTCAACCTTTATAAACGATCAGTTAGGAATTGAAATTTTAGGTTCAAAAAATCAAGTTCAAGATGATTTTAAGATTATTAGCACAATTTTGACCTCTGCAAAAAAAATCAAAAGTAAAAAAATTCAGGTTAAAGTTGGGGATATAAGTTTATTTAATAGCTTAATAAATTCACTTGATATACCAGAAAGATGGAAATTAAGACTAACAAGACATTTTTGGAGACCAAGTTATTTCGAGGAACTTTTAAAGCGACTTGAAAAAAATACTGATATTGACCCTGTCAGTTTTGATATAGATAAAAAAAGATTCCATCAAATGCAGAAAATGGATTTGAAAAAAGTAATTGCTGGTAGATCAATATCAGAAATTTTGGGACGTTTTAATAAAAAGTTAAAAGACCCAAGATCATTCAGTGATGGTAAAAAGATAGTAAAAATTATTAAATCTTTTTTAAAGATTAATTGTAAGCTTTCGAACGTTGATGAAAAATTAGAAAGTTTTAGAAAAAAAAATAATCTTAAAAAAAATACATTTCAAGATTTTAGATCTATTCAAAATTTAAAAAAACTTAAACAAGATGTAATTTTTATTACTAATTTTGGTAGAGATCTAGAATATTATACTGGAATCGTATTTGAAGTATTTTCTGAAAATAAAGAAATTGCACGAGGCGGTCGTTATGACGACTTACTTAGAAGTTTAGGAGCTAAAAAAGATATCGCCGCTGTTGGTGCAGCAATAAATCTAAAAAATATATGAAAGATTTAATTACTATTGGATTACCCAGCAAAGGAAGATTGAAAGATAAATCAATATCTTTTTTTGACACCTCTGGTTTAAAAATTTTACAGAATAAAAAAGAGAGAAATTATTTTGGAAGTATTGAAAATAGAGCAAATATTAAAGTAATTTTTCTACATGCAAAAGAAATTATTCAACGATTAGGTGACGGCACTTTAGACATAGGTATTTCAGGTTTAGACCTTCTCAATGAGTCTGGTAAAAATCTGCGCAATAAAATAATAATTAAACGTAAACTTGACTTTGGTAATGCTAATTTAGTTATAGCAGTACCAGATGACTGGATAGATGTTCAAACAGTCGCAGATCTTGAAGAAGTTTCATTTGATTTAAGATTTAAAAAAAATAGAAGGTTAAGAGTTGCAACCAAATATCCGAATTTAACTAATGATTTTTTAATTTCAAAGGGAGTTACGCAATATAAGATCATACCAAGTCTAGGTGCTACTGAAACGTATCCTTTTATAGGTTCATCCGAAATTATTGCAGATATAACTTCAACGGGAAAAACTTTGAAAGATAATAATTTACGTATGCTTAAAGATGGAATAATTTTAGAGTCATTTGCATGTCTTTTATTTTCAAAAGCAAAAAAAAATTTAAAACAAGTTTTCTAAATTCATTTTAATTTTTGAAATTCAATATAATCTTTGCTACTTCGAAATATCCCTTATCATTAAAATGAGCACCTCCTCCAATTAAAGGCCAAAATCTTTTTGGATCATTTCTTTCTGTAATCAATATTTTATTAAGATCAATAAAGTCGATATTGAGACCAGCGATAATTGATTTAATTTTATTATAATTTTTGTTGTCAAAATTCTCATTTTTCAATCTTGAAAACTCAGGAATATAAACAAAAATAAGCTCAGTATTATTTTTATCACAAAACTCTTTAGCGAGTGACATAATTTCTTTAAATTCTGATGGAACTTTAAAACCCACAGGAATAAAAGTCCTCCTTAAATTTGTTAAAACAATAAACTTTCTTAAATAACTAATTAAAGAAGTTTTTTTTTCTCTATTATTGTAATTTTCGATGAATTTATTTTTGACTAAGGAATTTATTAAATTTTGTTTATCTATAAGTTTTTGGTTAAAATTTTTATCCAAAAGATATTTTTTTAATATTGCGTTTTTTAATTCTACTTTTAAGTCACCTAAATCATTTCCCTCATAATAAAGCCAAACTACCTTACCTACATTTTTTGGTAAATATTCTTTAAGTATAGCTAATTCTATTAGCGGACCACTACCACTTTGCCCGAGGTTTATTGAATTTTTTCTTGTTATTTCTCTTATAACAGAGCTAATATCATCTGGTCTATTTACACAGTTACCATAAGCGTAACTATCTCCTATAATTACATATTCAACTTCTTTTGTTAACCATACTTCATCAGGATTATTAAAACCGTATCTGTCAGTCGAAAACTCACTGTAAAAACCGTTTTCATTACAGTATAAATTTTCTGAATTCGATTGTCCTGACAAAGGGAATATCTTTAGATTTTCATCATTTAAAAACATAAATGGAAGAGTTGGAGAAATCAATTTTGGGTTATTCTGCAATCCGTCTGTAAATGCTTCTATAAAAGTTTTTTTATCAAATTTTTTTCCAGTTTCTCTCTCAAATTTTTCATATATTTTACTTTTGCTTAAATTTGTGGATTTAAAATTAAGATAACCTTCAAATAGATATAATGATACTAAAACACTAATAGTTATTATTGATAAGTATAGTTTTACATTTTCATTTAAGAAAAAACTAAATATAGAAAAAGAAATTAAGAAAAAACTAAATAAATAATATTTTGAATAATGATCACGTAAGTTACCATCCCATTGAATTTCTGATCTATAAAAAACAATAATCAATAATAATAAAGAGAATAAAAATGATATGGGAGAAAAATACTTTTTTATCATTTTTTATTTATATCAAAAAAGTAAAAAAAAACCCCTTAAACATTTGTTTCGAGAACTGTTATCTAGTTTAGTTTAAATTTAAGGTATTAATGGCCGTAAATTTATTACATTCCCATTCCACCCATTCCACCCATTCCACCTCCCATAGGCGGCATCGGCGGTGTAGAATCTTTTTCCTCTGGTTTGTCAGCAATCATAGCTTCTGTTGTAATTAACAATCCAGCAATTGACGCGGCGTCTTGTAAAGCAGATCTAACAACTTTAGTAGGGTCTATAATTCCCTTGGAAAACATATCCACGTAATTTTCATTTTGTGCATCATATCCTTGATTAGGTTTTTTGCCTTCAAGAAGTTTTCCAACTACAACTGATCCATCAACACCAGCGTTAGAAGCGATTTGTCTAATTGGAGCTTGTAAAGCTTTTTTCACAATTTCCACACCTGCTTTTTGATCGTCACCTTTTACTTTTAAATTATCTAAATCTTGTGCTGAGTAAAGTAATGCGCATCCACCTCCTATTACTACACCTTCTTCAACGGCCGCTCTTGTTGCATTCAATGCGTCTTCTACTCTATCCTTACGTTCCTTTACCTCTACTTCAGTTGCACCACCTACTTTTATAACCGCGACACCACCAGCTAATTTTGCTAATCTCTCTTGAAGTTTTTCTTTATCATAATCAGAGGTTGTTTCGCTTATTTCAGATCTAATTTGATTGCACCTTGCTTCGATATCGCTCTTCTTTCCTTCGCCAGCAACGATGGTACTGTTCTCTTTGTCGATTTTTACTTTCTTACAAGAGCCTAAATCGTTTATTTTCACATTTTCCAATTTAACACCTAAATCCTCTGAGATTACCTGCCCACCAGTTAATATTGCTATGTCTTCAAGCATAGCTTTTCTTCTATCTCCAAATCCTGGAGCTTTTACAGCTACAACTTTTAGTCCACCTCTTAATTTGTTTACAACTAATGTAGCTAATGCTTCACCCTCAACATCCTCTGATATTATCATTAAAGATCTATTAGCTTGAACGACAGATTCCAAAAGCGGAACCATTGGTTGAAGATTTGCTAACTTTTTCTCAACTAATAGCACTAATGGGTTTTCTAGTTCAGTAATCATTTTTTCTGTATTTGTGACAAAGTATGGGGATAAATATCCTCTATCAAACTGCATTCCCTCAACTACGTCAAGCTCTGTCTCAACACCTTTAGCTTCTTCTACTGTTATGACGCCCTCATTACCAACTTTTTGCATAGCTTTTGAGATCATATCGCCAATAGATTTTTCCCCGTTTGCAGAAATTGTTCCAACTTGTGCAACTTCCTCGTTAGCCTTTACCTTTTTTGATGAAGTTTTTATTTTTTCAATAACATGCTCCACAGCTTTATCAATTCCTCTTTTGAGATCCATAGGGTTCATTCCAGCAGTAACATATTTTAAACCTTCATTAACAATAGCTTGAGCTAATATTGTTGCAGTTGTAGTACCGTCACCAGCGTTATCATTAGTTTTACTTGCAACTTCTTTCACCATTTGAGCGCCCATATTTTCAAATTTATCTTCTAGATCTATTTCTTTTGCAACAGAAACGCCATCTTTGGTTGTTCTAGGAGCTCCGTACGATTTGTCCATCACTACGTTTCGACCTTTTGGTCCTAAAGTCACTCTTACTGCGTTAGCTAGAGTGTTAACTCCTTTAAGCATTTTTGTTCTTGCTTCTGTATCAAATTTAATTATTTTAGCCATCTTAACTCCTTTTATTTAAATTTATTTTTTTGCTTTAGAAATTCCCATTATATCTGACTCTTTCATAATACTGTACTCTTTCCCATCGATTTTAACCTCAGTACCTGACCATTTTCCAAAAAGTACAATATCTCCAATTTTAACATCTAAAGGTGAAATTTTCCCTTGTTCATTTTTCGCCCCAGGCCCAACAGCCACGACTTCGCCTTCTTGCGGTTTTTCCTTTGCTGTATCTGGTATAATTATTCCGCCTGCTGTTTTCTCCTCACTATCTAACACTTTAATAAGAACTCGATCGTGCAATGGTCTAAATTTCATAAAATCTCCTGTAATAGTTATTGTACGTCTGATATGGTATATTTTGTGGAAATTTCAAGTATATTTCCCAAAAAAACTTAAAAAGCCTTATATTGCTATATTTTTAGAACTTTTTTATAAGTATTTTGAGGATTAAAAAAATTGAAAAAACTTGATCATTTAGAAGAAATTTACTCTTTTTACGATTGTTTCATAATTGACTTATGGGGCGTAATACACGACGGAGTAAAACCATTTGAAAACTCTTTAAAAGCAGTTGAAAATTTAATTAAAAATGGAAAAAGGGTGGTTTTTCTATCAAATGCACCTCGACCTAGTAGAGATGTTATTCATTTTCTAAATGTAAAATTAAATATTAAGAAAGAATTCTTAAGTGAGCTGATTACATCTGGGGAAGCTGCTTTTGAAGCTATCCAAAATGAAAAATTTGGTAAAAAATTTTTTCATTTAGGCCCCAATCGGGATAATAGCCTTTATAATGGTCTCGAAAAAAATAAAACTACAATTGAAGGTAGTGACTTTATTTTATGCACAGGGTTGTTTGACGATACAAAAGATGATCTCAAGTATTACCAAGGATTACTTAGTAAACATATTCAAAAGAAATTCATTTGCACAAATCCTGACTTAACTGTCCATAAAGGTGATAGAGAAGAATATTGTGCAGGAAGTGTTGCAAAACTCTTTGAGGAACTTGGGGGAAAAGTAATTTATTTTGGTAAACCTCATAGCTTCATCTATGACATGTGCTTAAAAAAAAAACAAAAAACTTTAGTTATAGGTGATAATTTGCGGACAGACATAAAAGGAGCTAATAACTTTAACTTGGACTCAATATTTATTTCAAGCGGTGTGCACAGATCCGAATTTGATAGTGAAAAAGATTTGTTTAATCTTTTACAAAAATATGGTGTTAGATCAAATTTTTTTCAAAATAGGCTTATTTGGTAATGAAAATATTTAAAAATTTTAATATACAAAAAAAATATAAAAATTCAGTGATCGCAATAGGGAATTTTGATGGAGTGCATTTAGGTCATAAAAAAACTTTAAAAAATGCTAAGAGAAAGGCTAAAAAAAATAAAATTAATTTTGGCGTTTTAACTTTTGAGCCTCTTCCAGTGATGTTCTTTAATAAAAAGATTAAAAACCATAGAATAAATTCATTAAGTCAAAAAATTGAAAATCTTAAAAAAGAAAAAGTTGATTTTTTAGTTATAAAAAAATTTGATAAAAGTTTTTCTAAAATTAATTATATCGATTTTATTAAAGATGTTATTTCTAAAAAATTTGAGTCCAAATATATTTTTGTAAGTGAAAATTTTAGATTTGGAAAAAAAAGAAAAGGAAATGTAAAAAAATTGATAGAATTTGAGAAAAAATTTAACTATAAAACAGTTGTAACAAAGATATTAAAAAAAAAAAACAAAGTAGTATCTTCAACCAAAATTAGAAACATGATTAAAGTTGGTAAAGTTGAAAGAGCCTCCACTTTTCTGGGAAAATTTTGGTGTGTAAGATCGATAGTAATTCAAGGTTTTAAAAGAGGAAGATTAATTGGATTTCCCACTTGCAACATGAAAATCCACAACTACACAATACCTAAGCTTGGGGTTTATTCCGTAAAAGTGGAAAACAAGTCTTTTTCCAAGAATGGTATAGCAAACATCGGATATAGACCTACTTTTAATGGAAAAAATATTTTGCTTGAAGTAAATATATTTGGAATTCACAAAAATTTATATAAAAAAGAACTCAATATTCATTTTAAAAAATTTTTAAGAAATGAAAAAAAATTTAAAAATGTAAATGAATTAAAAAAACAGATAAAAATAGATATTACAAAAGCGAAATTTATATAATGTCAAAAGAAACTTTACAGTTACCCAAAACCGCCTTCTCAATGAAAGCAAGTTTACCAATTAAGGAGCCAGAAATTTTAAAGATGTGGGATAAAAGTAAGATATTTAAAAGATTAAGAGAAAAGTCAAAAGGAAAAGAAAAATTTATTTTACACGATGGACCACCCTATGCCAATGGACATATACATATGGGCACGGCTTTAAACAAAATCCTTAAAGATATTATCACTCGTTTTCATCAAATGAACGGTAAAGACTCAGTTTACGTACCAGGCTGGGATTGTCATGGTCTTCCAATCGAATGGAAAATTGAAGAAGAATATAAAAAAAAGAAAAAAAATAAAGATGAAGTTCCTATCAAGGATTTTAGGCAAGAATGTAGGGAATTCGCAAACAGCTGGATCGATGTTCACATAAAAGAGTTTAAAAGATTGGGTGTTGTTGGTGATTTTGAAAATTATTATTCCACCATGAGTAACGAAGCCGAGGCTCAGATAGTAAGGGAGTTAGGAAAATTTCTTTTAGATGGTAGTTTGTATCAAGGTTTTAAGCCAGTTCTTTGGTCAACAGTTGAAAAGACTGCTCTAGCAGATGCAGAGGTAGAGTATTTAGATCATACTTCAAATACAATATATGTTGCTTTTAAAATAAAGAAAACAGATCAAGAATTTTTAAAAGACTCAAATATTATAATTTGGACGACCACGCCCTGGACCATACCTGCTAATAGGGCTTTGGCATTTAATAGCAATATTGAATATGCAGTTCTAGAAATTGAAAATCTTAAGTATTTTAAAGAAAAAAAAATAGTTGTAGCAAAAAATTTAATTAATGAAATTACTAAATTATGTGAAATAAAAAGTTATAAAGAAATCAAAACATTTAAAGGTTCTGCATTCAAAAATACTATTTGTAGCCATCCATTTAAAAAAATGAAATTTGATTATGATGTTCCTATGTTAGATGCTCAATTTGTAAATCTTGAACAAGGCACAGGTATTGTTCATTGTGCTCCAAGTCACGGTCCAGATGATTTTAATTTATGTTTAAAAAACAATATACCTTCACTTTATACAGTCAATAACTCAGGATTATATACAAAAGAAATACCTTATTTTGAAAATACTCACGTTTTCAAGGCTGATAAAATAGTCATAGAAAAACTTAAAGAACATAACTGCTTGCTTAAAAATGACAAATTAAATCATAGTTACCCTCATTCATGGAGATCTAAAGCTCCGCTTATCTACAGAGCTACGCCTCAATGGTTTATTTCGATGCAAAAAAATGATCTTAGAAAAAAAGCGATCAAATCAATAAATGAAACTAATTTTTATCCCAAAAAAGGCAAAGAAAGATTGTTATCAATGATAGAGGGAAGACCGGATTGGTGTGTTTCCAGACAAAGAGTTTGGGGAGTTCCGTTACCAATTTTTATTAATAAAGAAACCAAGGAGCCTTTGAAAGATCAAAAAGTAATTAACAGAATTGCATCAATTTATGAAAAACAAGGCTCCGATTGCTGGTTTACAGATGACCCTAAAATTTTTCTTGGAGAGGATTATGATGCTAGTGATTATGAAAAACTTAACGATATTGTAGAAGTTTGGTTTGATAGTGGCTCGACACACAGCTTTGTTTTAGAAAAAAGAAAGGATTTAAAATGGCCAGCAGATATGTATTTAGAAGGATCTGATCAACATAGAGGATGGTTTCATTCTTCTTTATTAGAATCTTGCGGAACTAGAGGTAAAGCTCCTTTTAAAAGTATACTTTCTCATGGTTTTGTTGTGGATGGGAAGGGTATGAAAATGTCGAAATCAACGGGTAATGTAATTTCACCCGATGACATATTAAAAAATTATGGTGCAGATATTCTTAGAGCTTGGGCTTCTGCATCAGATTATTCAGAAGATTTAAGGATTGATAAAAATATTTTAATACAACACGCAGAGTCTTATAGGAAAATTCGAAATACTTTTCGATTTATGCTAGGAAATTTAAAAGACAAATTTGAACAACAAAATTTTAAAAAAGTAAAAATAAATGAATTTGATGAACTTGAACAATACATTCTCCATAAGTTATTTTTAATAGGCAGATCAGTCAACGAAAATTTAGAAAATTATAATTTTCATAAATTATATAAAGAACTATTAAATTTTTGTGCCTCAGATCTATCTTCTTTTTATTTCGATATACGAAAAGACACTCTTTATTGCGATAGTTTAAATTCAAAAAAAAGAAAAAATTGCATCACTGTGTTAAATGTAATCCTGGAAAGTCTATTAAAGTGGTTCGCACCAATCTTAGTTTTTACAACTGAGGAAATATATAGTTTAATTAATAAAAATGACGAAAGCGTTCATGAGAATTATTTTGTTAAAATACCTGAAAATTGGGAAAATGATGCATTAAATAAAAAATGGACTGAATTATTTAAAATTAAGCAGGTGGCAAATATTGCAATAGAGGAAAAAAGAATTAGTAAGGAAATTGGTTCTAGTTTAGAAGCTGAAGTAAAATTAAGTGTTAATAAAGAAAAGTTTAAATTATTAAAAGATCTGGATTTAGCAGAGTATTTTATTGTATCAAAAGCAGAAAAAGAACTATCAGATAATGATCAAATAAAAGTTGAGGTCATTAAAGCTAATGGTAAAAAATGTGAAAGATGCTGGAAAATTTTAGAAACTAAATGTATTAGGTGTAGTCCAATAAAATAGGGGATTAAAATTCTGATAAATTTAAAAGAAATAAAAAATAAAATTTTTAAAAAAAATAATTTTTACTTATTGATTATTGTATTAATTATTTTTTTTATAGACAGATATTCAAAAATTCAAATTTTGAATCATTTTAGTGAAAATAACACTGTTTATATAAATAACTTTTTAAATTTCGACCTAGTATGGAATACTGGAATAGGCTTTGGGCTACTAAGCTTCGAGGGAAATTTAATTTACCATGTAATAACAACTATAATTTTTGGTGTAATTTTTTATTTAATTTATTTAATTTCTTCATTAAATGGCTTACAAAAAATTTGGCTTTCAATTATTTTGGGTGGCGCATTAGGTAATTTATACGACAGATGTGTTTTTTTTGCAGTACCAGATTTTATTGATTTACACTATAATAGTTTTCATTGGTTTACTTTTAATGTAGCTGATGTTTTTATAACAGTTGGTATAATTTTGTTTTTAATATTTGATATAATTTTAAAAAAAAATGAAACTTATTAGACTATATATTTTATTATTTTTTTTTATAACAAGTTGTCAAACGCTAGATGACGTAGGGAAGGTAATGACAAATGAGAAAATAAAAACAACAGATGAATTTTTAGTGGAAAAAAAAGATCCTCTAATAATCCCACCAAATGCAAATGAGTTACCAGAACCCGGGTCCAAAGAGTTAAAAAAAACTAATAACCCAATCCAAAAAATATTAAAAACAGATAATACTCCATCTCAAAACTCTCCAAAAACTTCTACAACTGAACAATCTGTAATAAATCAAATTAGGAAGTGAAAAAAAATTTAAAAATTTCAAATGGTATTTTAAGAAATAATAGGCTTTTATATTTTCAAAAAAATTTCAAATTAGATTTAGATTTCAAAAAATTAAAAAAATTTCAAAAGTTTAAAACAATAGTAATAATTGGAATGGGTGGATCTATATTAGGTGCAAAAGCAATAAAAAATTTTTTTGAAGATAGGGTAACAAAAAAAGTTATTTTTTTAGATAATCTGGATTACATTAAAATAACTAGCCTGAATATAAATTATAATTTAAAACAAATGTTATTCTTAGTAATCTCAAAGTCTGGAAATACTTTAGAAACTTTATCAATTTTAAAAATATTGAAAAGTAAAAGTTTAAGCCAAAAAAATACAATAATAATAACTGAGTCAAAAGATAGTTTTCTCAATAAATTTATAGTGCAGAACAAAATTTATAAAATTGATCATAGGAAAGAAGTAGGCGGGCGATACTCTGTGCTTACAGAAGTAGGGATGCTCCCGGCATATTTAATGAATTTGCAAATAAAAAAATTTTACGAAGGTGTAAATAGAAAACTAAATTTTAAAAAAAGGGGTTTTAAAAACACTTTGAATTTTCTAAAAAGAGCCTATGAGAAAAAAAAATATAACTCAATTATTTTAATTAATTATTCACCAAGGCTTAAACACTTTTTATATTGGTGTCAGCAGCTTCTTTCTGAAAGTTTGGGAAAAAAAAAACTGGGACTTCTTCCAGTAGTTTCTAATGCACCTAAAGATCATCACAGTCTACTTCAACTTTATTTAGATGGTCCCAAAGATAAGATATTTTACTTTTTTTACGAAAATTTAAAAAAAGCTTCTTTTGCAAATAAAGATAAAAAGTCCTCTCAAGGAAAAATACATAAAAAAATTACTAGTATTGTAAATTCACAAAAAGATGCTTTTAAAAGTGTCTTAAAAAAAAAGAA
>MDTG01290991.1_pt1 | contig 11579 bp, 14 predicted proteins | sample 811421 | NCBI WGS metagenome assembly MDTG01 (sample SAMN05326645, study PRJNA326480) | marine metagenome | isolation source: seawater | place: Pacific Ocean: South East | collected 2011
CTGTGTCGATTAATGTGTATAACTATGTATTTTGTAACAAATTTCTTTTTGATTTGCAATCCTGTTAATCTATACTTCAGAGCTTATGGTAACAAGCATTAAAGATTTCAATTATTATTTACCTGAGAGATTAGTTGCATTGAACCCTCGCCCTAAACGGGAGCAAGCAAAATTAATGGTTTTTGATAAAAGTACACAATCTCTTGAACATTCAGTATTTTCAGAATTATCTCACTATTTAAATGAGGGTGACATGATTGTTCTTAATGACACCAAGGTGATTCCCGGAAGATTATTTCTCAAAAAAGAAACTGGCGGAATAGTTGAAGTGTTGTATCATAAAACCATTGATGAAAATACAATAGTTTGTATATTCAAAAGTTCCAGGAAACTTGCAATTGACTCTAAATTACATATAAACAAACACAATTACTTTATTGTCAGAAGTATTCACAAAAATTACGTTACATTATTTTGTAGTGAGAAGGCGATGTCATTTTTTATGAGTTACGGCGAGGTGCCTCTACCAAAATATATAAAAAGAAAAGCTACTCAAGAAGATATTGATAGATATCAAACAACATATGCTAAAAACTCTGGTTCAGTTGCAGCACCTACTGCAGGTCTTCACTTTACAAAAAATCTTCTAGATAACATAAAACAGAAGGGAGTTCATATTGAGTATTTAACTCTTCATGTAACTTACAATACTTTCAAACCGATAACAAAAGATGATTACATGTCACATCAGATTGGTTCTGAATACTGCTCTATAAGTGATGATCTTATATCAAAAATATATTCTATCAAAAATAATCAAAAAAATGTTATCGCTGTAGGAACTACAGTTACACGAGCTTTGGAAAACTATGCAGCAAAATCAATTAAAGGTAGTTTTTCAGGAGAAGTAGACTTATATATAACTCCAGGCTATCAGTTTAAAATCATCGATGGATTGATAACTAACTTTCATCTACCACAATCGTCACTTATGTTATTGGTAGCTGCATTTATAGGTAAAGCCAATATCATTAATCTGTATGAAAAAGCTATAGAAAAAAATTATCATTTTTATAGTTACGGCGATAGTATGTTTATAAAGGTATAATTATGAGATTTAATATTGATGCTGAATTTAATAATGCTAGAGCAGGCAGATTAGTAATAAATAATAAATCAATAAATACTCCATCATTTATGACAATTGGTACCTATGGGTCTGTGAAAACAATGGATCCCATGGATTTGGTGAGATGTAATGTAGATATAATTTTATCAAATGCGTTTCATTTAATGCTTAGGCCTGGTATGGATTTGATAGAAAAATGCGGTGGTCTTCATCAGTTTATGGGATGGGATGGATTAATACTTACAGACTCTGGCGGATATCAAGTGTTTAGTCTCGGTAAAAATGTAAAAATTTCACAAGATGGTGCAAAGTTCCAATCACCTTTCAATGGCGATGAGGTCATTATGACTCCAGAGATATCTATAGAAGTTCAAACAAGAATTAATACAGATATCATGATGATTTTTGATGAGTGTATTAAATATCCATCAGAAATATCAGCTACAGAAAAATCCATGGAATTATCTCTGTCTTGGGCAGAAAGATCTAAGAAGGCAAATTTTTCAAAAAAAGTATTATTTGGCATTGTTCAAGGAGGCATGTATCAGGAATTGAGGGAAAAATCTCGAAATGAATTAATAAAAATGGATTTTGATGGTTATGCTTTAGGAGGATTATCTGTTGGTGAGCCTGCTGAATTGATGCATGAAATTATCAATGAAAATGCGAATAAGCTCCCAAAAAATAAACCAAGATATGTAATGGGCATAGGCAAACCATTAGATATTGCTTACGCAGTTAGATCTGGAGTTGATATGTTTGATTGTGTTATTCCAACTAGGAATGCAAGAAATGGGCAACTTTTTACAACTCAGGGCATCAAAAGAATAAGAAATGCCAAATATACCTATGATTTATCACCAATCGATAAAAATTGTGAATGTTATACCTGTAAAAACTTCTCGATTGCCTATATTAAACATCTAGATCGATGTAATGAGTTATTAGCTGCGAGACTTATGACTATCCATAATGTATACTTTTATCAAAATTTAATGGCACGCCTGAGAAGTGCCATAATATCATCTTCATTAGATGAACTAATTATTCAACTTGAGAATGACTTTAGTGAGGTAGAAAATGATTGAATCGGCATTTGCAGCAGGCCAACAGGAACCTTCGATTATTGGTTTTTTGTTACCTATATTTATTTTGGTATTGATGTACTTTATTTTGATACGTCCACAATCAAAGAAACTTAAAGAACACAAAAAGATGGTTGCGGCACTTAAAGTTGGGGATGAAATAGCTACATCCGGTGGGATATATGGAAAAATATCAAAGCTTACGGAATCGTATGCAATGTTGAAAATTTCTAATAACACAGAAATTAAACTACAAAGAAACTCTATCAATCAGATTTTACCTAAAAAAACACTTGATCATATAAAATAATGCATAGGTACCCAACTTGGAAATATATTTTAGTTATTATTGTATTAGTTTATGCAGTAATATACTCGTTACCTAACTTTTATAATACCTATCCATCAATCATTATAAAAACCTATGATAACAAAGAAGTCTCTGAGGAAACTTTATCGAACCTTTCACAAAAGGCTACCCTAGAGCATAAAGGTATTGCTGATAACAATATTTATTTTGAAACTATAGATGATCAGCTTAGTGCATATAATGTATTGATTAAATCAAAATCGTATAACTATACGTTAAGCAACTATAATCATATTCCAAAATGGCTAAGTATCATCAATGCTCAGCCTATTTCTCTAGGTTTAGACTTAAAAGGAGGTGTTCATTTTCTACTTCAAATTGATAATGAAAATGTCATGAAAGCCAGACTCAATAAACTTGAGAGCAACCTGAGAAACTTTCTTATTGATAATGGCATTCAATACGATAATGCACTCTCTGATATTAATAAGATAACTTTTAAAATTAACCAACCGTCAATTAATAAAGAGATAATTAATACTTTAAGTGAAACATTCTCTGACTATGAAATAGTAAGCAAAGAAAAAGACGATGGAATGATTATTATTGCAAACTTGACGGAAAAATCTATATCCGATGATGTTAAAGCTGCAATGCAAAAGAATCTTACAATACTGCGTTCAAGGGTCAATGAGTTAGGTGTCTCACAACCGATTATACAACGACAAGGCAAAGATCGTATCATAGTTCAACTACCTGGGTTACAAGATTCTACTAGAGCAAAAAATATTCTTGGATCAACAGCAACATTAGAATTTAGATTAACAAAAGGCACAGCTGATGATTGGGTTGCATCTCAAAGCATCGGAACAAATACAGTAAGTGAGTCAGTCTTATATAAACATAAAAATGGTTCGCCTGTATTACTTTCAAGAAATGTTATTACATCTGGAAAGGATATCGAAGGAGCAAACTCTGGATTTGATAGTCAGACAAATCAACCCGCAGTTTTTGTGAATTTGAGCTCTATGGGGGCATCTAATATGCTAGAGACAACATCTAAGAATATAGGTAACAAAATGGCGGTAGTATTTGTTGAAGAGGATAAAAATCAAGTAATCAATATTGCTACGATTAGAGAGGCATTTAGCAAACGTTTCCAGATCACTGGTTTAGATTTACAAGAAGCAAAAGATTTAGCTATACTTCTTAGGTCAGGCTCACTAAGCGCACCGATGTCAATTATTGAAGAAAGAACGGTAGGCCCGAGTTTGGGGACTGAAAATATTATTTCTGGAAGAGATTCGATGTTACTCGGATTGATTTTAGTAATTATGTTCATGTTCGTTTATTACAAAAAATTTGGTGTAATTGCTAATATTGCTCTCATTGTGAATATCTTAATTATCACTGCTACATTATCTTTATTCCAAGCGACTTTGACACTCTCAGGTATAGCAGGAATAGTCCTTACAGTTGGAATGGCAGTTGATGCTAACGTCCTTATATATGAACGTATTCGTGAAGAAATTTTAAATGGTAATAGTCCAAATGCGAGTATCATCGCTGGATATAATAAAGCTTTTTCTACTATTTCTGATGCAAATATTACTACCCTTATCGCAGCAATCGCATTACTTACTATTGGGACCGGAGTAGTAAAAGGTTTTGCGGTAACACTTGTAATCGGAATTTTGTCATCCATGTTTACAGCCATCGTAGGCACAAGAGCGTTAGTAAGTTTGATCTATGAAAATAAGACAAACAAAGGACTATCAATCTAATGTTTAGGATAATCAAAGATCTTAATATTAAGTTTATGACCATGACGAAGGCTCCATTATTAATATCTTCATTATTCTTGATCGTATCTCTGTTGAGTATTTCAATAAAAGGCTTTAATTTTGGAATAGATTTTTCAAGTGGTTACATTGTTCAGCTTAATTTTGAAAGCCAAGTAAGTGTCTTGAGTGTACAAAATAAATTATCAAATGCTGGCTTGAATGATTCTACTGTTCAGTTATATGGATCAAGTAATGATATATTAATTAAGTTAAAGGACGAAGAGACTTTTCAGAAAACAAATATTAATAATCAATTATCACAAATTTTTAAAGATGAAGAATTCACTATTACTAAATTAGAATATGTCGGATCACAAGTTGGCAGTGAGTTAAGAGAAAAAGGCGAGTGGGCAATGTTGATAGCACTTTTTAGTATTCTAATTTATGTAGCAATTAGATTTGAATTTATATATGGTTTAGGTGCTATCACTGCATTAATTCATGACGTAATAATAACTTTAGGTGTATTTTCATTGTTCGAGCTGACTTTTGACTTAAGTGTTCTTGCAGCTATATTAGCAGTAATAGGTTACTCTCTTAATGATTCTATAGTAGTTTTTGATAGAGTTAGAGAAAATAATATTATTTTACGTAAGATGTCCATACTAGATGTGCTTGACAAATCCATAAACCAAACTTTATCTAGAACTTTAGTGACATCATTAACAACTTTGCTAGTTATAATATCATTATTGATTTTTGGCGGAGATGCGGTGAAAAACTTTTCAATAGCAATGCTTCTAGGCATTTTAGTAGGAACATACTCATCTATTTTTATAGCCAGCGCAAGCTTATCTTACTTTGGTATAAAAAGGCCAGAATAAAATTAGCCTAAGACAACCTTTTTATATTTTCCTCATTTCCTAATATAAGGTAGTTATCTTTATTTTCAATTATTATCCCTGCTTCTCTAGCTATCAATATGCAATCTTGATTATGTTCAAAATCATCATGACTTAGGATATAGAAATCTATTAGGCCTCGTGAGAGATATATTAGTTCAATTGATACAGAATTTAGTGATAATCGCTCAAGTTTATTAAATTCATTTGGAGTTACAACAGATTTAGATTTTGCATAGACTAATTGGTTTGAATTTGTATCTGCTCTGACTTTTCTTTGATTATTTACAGCACCAGAGCCTTTGTTACTAAAAAGAAAAATATCTAGAAATGGATTCAATATAATTGAGCACACTGTTTCTTCTCTAAAAATGATGGAGAGTGAAAGTGTCCAAAATGGAAGTTTTCTACAAAAATTTTCATAATCATGTAGGAGATTTATTGTCCAAATATATGAATCTTTACTATGGATATTTTTATCAAAAATAATATTTGGATCTTGAAGTCTCAACCTTGTCTTATCATCATCGTGAACAAAAGATATATAATCCTCTTCGCCAAACTTATAATACGTATTTATATGTTCAACTATCTTACTTGTTAAAATCTCTCTTACCGGCATATTTAGCAAGGCATCACAACTCTTATTTAAGAAAAACCTTCTCACTTCCTCTTCAATAAGCTCACATGCTGATTTTGCTATGTTTAGTCTTGGTTGCATAATATTATTTTGTTAGATAATGTATATTACATTATGTCCAGTAATATTAATATTGTTTTAGTTGAAACAAGTCATCCTGGAAATATTGGCTCAACAGCTAGAGCTATGAAAACAATGGGCTTGAAAAATCTAAAATTAGTAACTCCAAAAGAGTTTCCATCTGTTACTGCAAATGCAAAAGCTGTTGGATGTATTGACATTCTTGAAAATGCAGAAGTCTATTCGTCGTTAGCAGACTCTCTTAGCTCATCAAAGATAGTCATTGGATTTTCTGCTAGAGCTAGAAAATCTAGTATTCCATCATTGGATATGAATGATCTTATAAAGCTTTTAACGGATAATAGGGATAATCTTATTTCTGTCGTTTTTGGTAATGAACAGTCTGGATTGTCAAACGAGCAACTTCAGTTGTGCGATTATCTTGTTTCCATTCCAACTGATAATGCTTATACATCACTTAACCTTGCTTCTGCAGTTCAAATTTTTTCATATGAATATTTTAAATCAAGAAGAATCCTACCTATAAACTCGAAACTTGTAGATCGTGTATCACATTCAAGTAAATTACACCTTATCAAAATGCTCCTATCTATAATGGAGAATTTGCATATACTTACGGATAAAAATAAAAATTCACTTACTCAAAATATTCACATAATAATAAACAAGTCAAACCTTTCTTCCAATGAGGCTAATCTTTATCTAGGTATTCTCTCAAAAATCGAAAAAGCCCTACAAAAATAATTGTTGACTGTAAAGGTCAGGTATATAATAATCTCAGCATGAAATTAAGTACTAAATCTCGCTATGCTGTTACAGCAATGATAGATCTTGCTCAAAATCAGAGAGGGACAGTATCTTTGAAAGATATATCTGATAGACAATCTATCTCTCTAGCATATTTAGAACAGATTTTCTGCAAACTAAAAAATTTTGGAATAGTTATTAGTCAGCGCGGACCCGGAGGAGGCTATGTTATGGGAAAAGAATCCTCGGAAATCACTCTATATGAAATCGTAACCGCTGTTGATGAAAATATTGATCAAACCCAGTGCGGAGGAAGTATGAACTGCAAAAAAGACAAACCTTGCAGCACTCATCATGTTTGGACTGGATTAAATAATATAATTAGTGATTATATGAAAAATATAACAATAAAGGATGTTATAGCAAAAAAGGATACACATAATTTGTATGATGCACGGGAGAACGATAATTATGTCAGCTAATATTAAGAAATCAAATTCAACTCTAAATATTCCAATATATTTAGATTACTCATCAACAACACCAGTTGATAAACGTGTTGCAGATAAAATGGCGCAATGTTTAACTTTAGACGGCGCTTTCGGTAATCCTGCCTCTCGATCACATGCATTTGGATGGGACAGCGATAGCCTGATAAAAAATGCCAGAAAAAATGTAGCAGAACTCATCAAAGCTGATGTAAAAGAAATTGTATGGACTAGTGGTGCAACTGAATCTAACAATCTAGCTATTAAGGGAGCAGCTCATTTTTATAAATCAAAAGGAAATCATTTAATTACATTATCTACAGAGCATAAAGCAGTTTTAGATACAATGAGACAATTAGAACTTGAAGGTTACAATGTAACCTACCTAGATCCAGAACCAAATGGTCTAGTTGATCTTAAAAAACTTACTAAAGCTATCACTAATCAGACAATCCTTGTATCAATAATGCATGTGAATAACGAAATTGGAGTTATACAGGATCTTGAAGAAATTGGAAAAATTACGCGTGCTAAAAAAGTTCTATTTCATGTTGATGCTGCACAAAGTCCTGGAAAAGTTGACATTGATGTAAACAAATTCAATGTAGATCTATTATCATTATCAGCACATAAAGTTTATGGACCAAAAGGCATCGGCGCTCTATTTATTAGAAGAAAACCAAGAGTGCGTCTTGAGGCTCAAATGCATGGAGGTGGTCATGAAAGAGGATTTAGGTCAGGCACACTTCCTACACATCAAATTGTAGGTATGGGCGAAGCATTCAGAATTGCAAAAGAAGAAATGGAAGTTGACAATATTAGAATAAAAAATCTTAGAGATAAGTTTTGGAACAAACTTAAAGATATTGAGGAAATTTATTTAAATGGTGATTTAGATAGTAGAATCCCTGGCAACCTCAATGTAAGCTTTAACTATGTTGAAGGGGAGAGTCTCATAATGGCTATCAAAGATATTGCGGTTTCATCCGGGTCTGCATGCACATCTGCTAGCTTAGAGCCTAGTTATGTACTTCGGGCTTTAGGAAGAGATGATGAACTAGCCCATAGTTCCATAAGAATAACTATTGGCAAATATACAACTGAAGAAGAAGTCGATTATGCAGCTGAATTATTAGAGAGATCTGTTTCTAAACTTCGTGATTTGTCCCCACTATGGGATATGTATAAAGATGGCATTGATATTAAGTCTATTAAATGGAATACACATTAATTATGATAAGCGTTACTGACAAAGCTGCTGAGCATATCAAGAGTCAATTAACTCAACGTGGTAAAGGCTTAGGAATAAGGTTAGGTGTCAAGACTACTGGGTGCTCAGGTTTAGCCTACGTGATCGAGTTTGCAGATAAACAAAATGAAGACGATAATGTCTTTTTAGACAAAGGGATCACATTAATTATTAATCCAAAAAGTTATGTTTATCTAAAAGGTACTGAGGTTGATTTTGCTAAAGAGGGCATCAACGAGGGCTTTAAATTCAATAATCCAAATGTGAAAGATACTTGTGGTTGCGGCGAAAGCTTCAACGTATAATGTCTATTTTAAATCTTACGTACTTTGAAATCTTTGATATGAGCGAAGATATTTCTATTGATATGGATGATTTAAATCAAAAATATTTAAAATTACAATCTAAATTTCATCCGGATAAATATGCATCTGCTTCAAATATAGAAAAAACCATGGCAGTCAGAATATCTACTCATGTTAATGATGCATATAAAACTCTAAGCGATCTTGTTTTAAGGGTTGACTATATCTTAAAGATTAATAATTTTTCCATATCTGATCATCAAACATTTAAAAATAAAAACTTCCTGAGTGAACAATTAGAATTATCTGAGAAAATAGACAATGCTGATAAATCAAAAATTTCTATCATTGAAAATGAAATAAACAATAAAATTATAAATTTAACTAGTGAAATGAAGTCTAATCTTGTTAGTAAAGATCTTGATACATTATATGATAATATTTCGATGATAAAGTTTTACCAAAATAACATAAATAAACTAAAAGACTAAGAATGGCCTTAATTCAAATATCTGATCCTGAAAATATAATAGAAACTAGAAAGAGTTTCTCCGTAGGTATAGACTTAGGAACTACAAATTCTCTTATTGCTGAAAGAGACAAAGAACAAGTTATTATATTTTCAGAAAATTCAAGTGTACTGATACCGTCAGTCATCTCGCATAAAAATGGAGAACTTGTTATTGGTAAAACTAGTGATAGAAATAATATATCATCTATAAAAAGACTTATTGGCCTAACATCAAAAGATATCTCAAATATTAATTTTAACAATCTACCTTCTTTAGATCTAACTAAAGAAACACCTTTAGTAAAGCTCAATAATCATGAATATAATGCCGTTCAGCTTTCAAGTGAAATCCTAAAACATTTATGTAATGTTGCTATGTCACATAAGAATCAATCTGTGGAATCAGCTGTTATAACGGTTCCTGCGTATTTTAATGATATGCAGCGCCAGGCTACAAAACTTGCTGCTGAGATGGCAGGTATTAATGTATTGAGATTAATCAGTGAACCTACAGCAGCTGCTATTGCCTATGGCATTGATGATAAACAAAAAGGTAACTTTGTTGTTTATGATTTAGGAGGTGGTACTTTTGATGTATCAGTTTTAACTATCCACAAAGGTATATTTAAAGTTCTCTCAACTAAGGGCGATACACATTTAGGAGGGGATGATATTGATATAATTTTATCTGACTATTTGTCTGAAAAATATCATAATATTAAATCCCTATCAAAATCAGAGTTGCTAGATATCTCGAAAAATATTAAGCATTCCCTTTATGAAAATGACATTGCATCTTACGAAAAGTATGACATAGAGTTAACAATAGAAGACTTCAATAAATTGATTAGTCCACTGATTACTAAGACAGTAGATATTGTTAATGAGGCTATTACAGACTCTACACTTAAACATAGCGATATTGATAATATTATTCTTGTTGGGGGTTCTTCTAGATTAAGGTTTATCAAAGATCTGCTCAAACAGAATTTTGATATCAGTTTATTAAATCATCTTAATCCTGATACGGTGGTGGTACAGGGAGCTGCAATACAAGCAGAATTATTATCAGGTAACTCTAAAGACGATTTACTTCTTCTTGATGTTCTTCCATTGTCATTAGGAGTTGAAACGTATGGCGGTCTATCTGAAAAAGTTATAGTAAGAAATTCACCTATTCCAACATCTGCAGAGAAAACTTTTACTACTTTTAAAGATGGACAAACTAAAATGATGATCAACATAATACAAGGTGAGCGAGAGAATGTTGCTGAATGTATTTCATTAGGAGAATTTATTTTATCTGATATTCCCCCTCTCGTGGCAGGAGCAGCAAGAATTAAAGTAAAATTCCAAGTAGATGCAGACGGCTTACTGACCGTGAGTGCTAAAGAAGAGACAGTCAATCAAGAAACATCTATAGAAATAAAACCATCACATGGACTATCTCCAGAAATGATTCAAGACATGATTAATTTATCAAATAGCCGAGCCGAGCAGGATAAAAACTTCAGAGCATTGCAAGAGCATACTGTAGAGGCAGAAAGAGCAATATATGCAATAGAAGAAGCTTTAAAAGTAGATGGTGACGAGATTTTAACCAAGGATGAGTTAAACAAGATAAACAAGTCCATATCTCAACTGAAAGATGCAATTAAGTCTAAAGAAATTAATTTCATCAAAAAATCAAATATGAACTTGGAAAATACCTGTGAATTTTATGTGGAAAGGAGGATGAATAATAGCATTAAGTCCTTAATTACAGGTAAAGATATTAATGATATAATTTAGCCATGCCAAAATTAACCTTTCTACCAAATCCTGATCTTTGTCCTGAAGGAATAACTGTGACAGGTAAGAAAGGTGACTCCATCTGTAAAGTTGCTCTTGATAATGGAATTAAAATTGAACATGCCTGCGAACTTTCTTGTGCATGCACAACATGTCATGTTTATATTAATAATGGTTATGATTCACTTGACCCTCCAACTGATGATGAGGATGATTATTTAGATAAAGCATGGGGGCTTAGACCAGAATCAAGGCTAAGCTGTCAAGCTAAAATTGCTGACGATGATTTGACTATTGAAATACCAAAATATACTATCAACCATGCATCGGAGAACCATTAATGTCATTAAAATGGATTGATAGCTTAAGGATAGCTGAGGAGCTCAGTGATAAATACCCAGATATTGATCCTAAATTAATTAGATATACTGACCTACATTCTTGGATATGTGAATTAGATTCGTTTGATGATGATCCAGAAAAATCAAATGAAAAAATCCTAGAAGCTATTCAAATGTTATGGATAGAGGATAAAGAATAATGAATCAAACATTCTA
>MDTG01052437.1_pt1 | contig 11577 bp, 15 predicted proteins | sample 811421 | NCBI WGS metagenome assembly MDTG01 (sample SAMN05326645, study PRJNA326480) | marine metagenome | isolation source: seawater | place: Pacific Ocean: South East | collected 2011
GGCAACACAAAAGCTATGAACTAGAGGAAAAAAAAACTCTCCCCCACAAAAAAAAGTAAACCTCACACTCCAGCGCTAGCGCTGAGAAACTTTGTCTATCGGGAGATTGCGGTGTTGCGTCGCGAATCGACGCGCACCGTTGGTGTCATGCGAGCGTTCGTGACGCCCACTGGCGTGGGTGCTCGCATGACAAGGGACCGATCGTTGCCAGCGGCGCTTCGCGGACGAATAAAGTCCTCGTCTCCGCCCTGCAGGCTACGACCGTCGAGTCTGGCATTTTTGATGACGCCCGAAAAAGACGCGCGTTCGTGGGGCGTCGCGCGCGGCGCCGTGCGCTGGGTGTTGCTGGGTCTGGCTGGATCGAATGTGCCGAACATTGCGCGCCCCACGCCGTCTTCGCCCATCGCGACTCGCTGCGAAGTCCGTGTCTCCGCGAGCCCGTAGTGCTCGCTCCACGCCTCTGCTGGACGAAGCGCCACCGTCGGTGCGACCACCGCGGTGTCGTTCTGGCGGTCGTAGTTGCCGTGTATCGCAACGGATGCGCGATCAGCGACAGGGAGGGAATCGTGATCAACATGGGTTCGGCCGCCGTACGACTGGTGAGGGCGCGGACGATCCGCAACGGATGTGCGATCAACGACGGGGAGGGAATCGTGATCAACATTGGTTCGGCCGCCATACGACCGGTGAGGACGCGGATGCTCCGCGCCGAGAGAGCGCTCGACGCTGAGGGTCGGGTCGTGTCGGATCTGCTTCCCGACCACTCGCTGACCGGTTTGCATTTTGCCAGCCTGCTGACGAGCGTTGTCAAAGATGGTTTGTGTGGAGTGCTGAGCAGATGACTCGAAGAGCGCGTCGACCCGCTCGATGTTGACGATGCGTGCGTCCGTTCCGTTGACGGCAACTTCTTCGCGCGGGTTTGCGCGATTGACGGTCTGATCGGCAGCCGCGTGGTCGTGGAGGACCGCGTCACGGCCGTAGCGTGTCGTCTCCTCGCTGTGCGTGGGCGCGGCGACGACCGTGTGCTGCGGCGCGAGATTTGAATATGCTTTGACGTCCGACCCGTGCTGGTCCACAGCTTCGCGCGGAGCGACTTGCGCCACGGATTCCACAAAGACGGCCGTGATCTGCGCGACTTCCTTGTCGTCTTCCGCGTCACGCTCGATCGCCTCGACGATGCGTCGGGCAGCGTCGGGTTCCTTGGACGGTGCCGGCGCAATCATGCCGTTTTCTCGGTGCACCTCACGGCTTTCGTTCGCGGTGACATTTGCAAACTGCTGCGGCCCGTTGGCATTGGAGGGGGCCGGCATCGGGTGCTCGCCCTGTCGCGGCACAACCGAGGGATTCGCGCGTTGCGTCGACTCGATCGCAGGGGCTTTCGGCAGAGGAGCGGCGGCCTCTGGTCGACCCTCGTGCTCGACGTCCGCGCGGGCACCGCTGAGATCGTTGCCCTGCGGATTTCGAGGCCCAACGCCCGAAGCCTGACATCGCAGCGTGGCACCCGACACGATGGGTAAGGCGCGGACGTGCGTGGCCGCAGCGGCCGAGACCGCCGGTCGTCGTTGGAAAACCCCCCCGACTTCCGACCGCTTCGACGGCACGGACACATCGAGTCCGCCGCGCGGCACCGGTGCGGCACCAGCCTTGACGTGCTCTTTGCTCTGCGTGGCGCGCCAGCACGGCTCCAATGGCCCCACACGCGTTTCATTTGGCGCGCGTATGTTGTACCCGTCGTAGGTTTCGCGCCCGGTGTCCATTTCGGCAACGTGCTGGGTCCCCGCTTGGTTGAAGAATGTCTGCCGCCCGCCGAGTTCCATGGCGCTTTGCCGCGTCGCCTGCCGCTGGTCGTCGCCACGCGGCTCGGCGGGGTTCGTCACGTGATGCACCTCCTTCTTGGGTCGGTCGTGAAAGTACGCGTTGCCCCCCTGACAGCGTTCGAGGTTACGGTGGCTGCCCGCCGCCGCTGTTGATCGGTAATCTTTGTCTGGCGGAGGCAGCTCGGACTCCCAAACCTCGAAGCGGTTGCCGATACGATCGACAAACTCGCCCTGCTTGATTTGGCTCTCGACGCCACAGTCGCCCAAGTAATGCTGGTCAATGACGCATTCTTCCCGAATCGCCTTCATGGGCAAAATGTTCTGATCGATGGGATCGTTACGACGTTGCTTGCTCTGCAAGTTGACAAAGCGTCGGGCGCTATAAACGGGTGCGCTCACATCGCCTAGAGACGCCATGGCGTTGCAATCGTGAAAGGCACGAACCAAAGCCTCGCCCGAGGTTGGCGGGCCATTCTCAAAACGACCGGGCGGCGTGGTGGCTCGTGCGGTCTGCATTACAGATTGCACGGACGACTGAATCTCAGGTTCGGATACTTCCATCCGTAATGTACGCCCTGTGCGAGGCATCATGGCACTCCTTTTGTTAGGTCGAATGAAAAAAAAAAAGTGTTTTGGTTCTTTCACATTTTCTTTTTTGAACTCACGGTCAGTCACCGGAGGAATATCGTAAAGGGCATAACCTCCTTGTCTTTCATCTGGCGCAGCCGCGGCCCTAGGTTGAGGTAGTCCTGTTCAAACGCGTGGAAAAACGAATTCCGAAGGATGATCGCGCGGCACGGCGGCGTGTAAAGGGGGTGCGCCGAGTCGAGCGATATGCGGTAGTAGTGCAGCATACGGTGCAGGGACTGGTGCACGAGGTCGCGGCGAAGATGCTGCCGGTAGTGGGCCATCACGATCGCGAGGACATCGTCGGGGAGCGTGTCCCACATTTCTCCACCGCCTCCTCCCAGACCACACGATTTTGTGCGAAAAAAAAAATGGACGACGACCCCATCGAAACCGACGATCCCATCGACGCGGCACTGTGGCACGCGGAAGAAAAAATCGCAATGTTCACGGCGCACGTGAAAGCCACGCAAGAACGACTTAGAACGCTCACTCACATATGCAGTCAGTGGAGACTCCACGCAGAGACTCTTCGCCACGCGCGTTTTAAGCGTCCTCGCGATTCGGTGGAGGCCAACAACGTGCCGACGCAGCCTTCAACTGGTCCGGTATTGCTCTCCCGCGTGGGATGGGTCGACGGAGGCGGTGTCCACGAGCCGAGTGCATCCATCCGCCGTCGGCGCGAGTGAAGCGTGAAGCACTCGAACGTTTTCCACCGCGACGGATCGGTGGTGATGTTTTGTCGGCGACGAGTTGGATTTGAGGGCCTAGGGAAATTGTACCACAAAACAGCTCGCGTCCTAACAAATGCGTTTAAAGGGAGAACGGATTTCGTCATGATGAAACTGACATTGCGTCGAGAGCAAGCAGAAGCGCGCTCGTCGATGACAGTCGAGCACTTGAAATAGCATGTGACGCCTGCGACCTGGTTTTTTTCTTCTGTGCAGCAGCAGGCGCCGACCAACGGAGTAGATCGTCTGCGCGACAAGACAGACATAGTACGCGAGAGCCGATGCAAGCATCATTGCAAGACGAACAAAGGGCAACTCAAAACAAACAGAAGTGATGGGACATGCGGGAATGACACAGGATTCATGCGCGGTGGTGAGCCACTTTTGCAGGGAGAGCGCATCGTACTTGCGTCCGTCCGATGCCAATACGACATTGGACAGGTGGCGACATTCTTCGTGCGTGAGAAGGCACACATCTTCGCTGCCAGGCATGGCGCCGCAAAGGATGCGAAGGACTATGGGATGCACACGGGTAAAGAGGCGCGTGGACATCTGCATATTTTATCGCCCCTTCCTAAATATTTTTATTCAAGCTGTCATTCTTTTCTATGATTTTGTCCGCATTTTTTGGGGGGGGGGGCAAAGTTTGCATGGTGGAAGCGGCGACGCATTTTACCGCGCATCAGGCGTGGCACATTCGGCGCACGAAGAAAAACCGACTACTCCGTGTTGAGGCTCGTAATGTCGGGGCAACTGTGGATGCGCCGAGGGGGCGGCTGCGTGCGCTGCTCTAGTCTGTCGAGCGCACGCCGCGTGCGGTGCATGGCCCATTCGAGCCACTCACGGCGTAGGTGGCGCCCTCCCTCGTCCACCGAGCGCGCGATGATGGTCTGCATGGTGGCCGCAAGGCCTGCGTGTTCATGGTGGGTGATGAGATCGCGCACCGATGCGGCGACCTCATCGACCTCCGTCTGACGGAAGCGGACCGCGTCCGAAAGCTGGTGGCAGCCCGACTCCACCAGACATGTGCTCCACCCGGCGGCTTTACCCAGGTGCATGTCGCTGTCGAAGCGGTCGCCGACTGCCAGGACCTGTCGTGGCGTGCCCCGGAATCCCTGGTTGCGGAGGCACCGCATGACCTCTTCGGCGACGTTGGCGACGTCGTCGCCTCCCTTGCCAAAGATGCGCGTGCGCGCCTTTGCATCGTTCGGACGCAACAGGCACTGCACCGCGTGCAAAAAGGCGCCCGGTCCGGGTCGCTTCGACCCGTTCGAGGTGGTGATCGAGTCGTCGCTCGATGATGCCCACAGAGACGCGCCGTTGGCCATCCACTCGCCGACGCGTTGCGCGACGTGCACGAAATCGTCGAGGACGCCGTCCGAGAGCAAGAGGAGGCATGTGCCCGAGGCATCGTCGGGGACGCGGCGCCGCCAGTCAAAGGCATCGTGACCTTCCGCCGCCTTTCCGATGACGAATGTGCGGCTGAAGCGCATCGTGTCGTTAAGCTGGCGCAGGGCCACGTCGCGCGCGGTCACCACTCGACTCTCGTCGACCACGCCCTGGGCGAGCGAAAGCACGCGGCTGATGCTCTCAGCCACCTGCGCTCGGGTCTTTTCGCCCGTGTTGGTCAGGATGACGTGCGGGATGCCCCGTGCGTGCAGGTGTCTCAAGAAGTCGGACGCGCCATTGATGGGGCGCGACTGGTTGAGGAGCGTACCGTCCTTGTCGAGGACATACGCGCCGTAGCCCGGAGAGAGAAGCGTGCGCAGGAGATCGACCATGACCCCCTTCTGCCTGATCCGAATAGAAGTGGCGAGGAATTTTTTTTCTGTGTTTTTCTCAAACGATGAGTTGCAAGTTTGACGCGAGCCACTGGGTTCTCGTGGTGGACTCCAAAATCGATCCGGAGAACACTGCATTGCAAGCAGATGCCTTACAAAAGCACGGGTTGGTGCCGAAAGGCCAGCTTGACTGCGAGCACAATGGGGACGCGAAGCCATGCCACGTTGTGCCAAAGTTTCCTGCCTGGTGCAACACCGAGGTCGGAAAGTGTTGGTTCGGCACGCGAACCGAATGCGAGCACTTTGACGAGCTTGACGAGCTGGCAACCGAAACGAGCTCGCCCCCCTGATTCTCAGGTAAAACTTCAATAACATTTATATTACACGAACTCGGCGTCTTCAACTCGTGCTGGCGAGGCTCGCCCGTGCGACGCAAATCCATTCATCAAAGTTCTTGAGGGTGAATCAAAATTCGGCGGCGCGCTTTTTTTTTGCGGTTGATGTTGGACTTGCGATGTTTCACATGCAACAATCTCATCGGCGACATGTGGCCGCAGTACATGAATGCGCGTTTCGAGCGCGGTGGAAAGGAAGCACTCGACGAGCTCGGTCTCAAACGCATGTGCTGCCGACGGATGCTCCTCACGCATGTCCCTGTGATCGACGACATCATCGTGTACCCTAATCACGACGTGACGCTCGACGAATGTGGCACGACGTTCAATCGAGAAGTGAAGCATACTCGTGTTGTATCCTGTGACTGACAGTCATTGCACGCGGGGATCTTTCGAAGTCGTTTCGGCGTGTGCTGCGTATCCGCGCGTGTGGCAAATCAGAATGCCGCTCTTCTCGCGCATGCAAATGAGTGATATGACGACAATCGGCAATGAGATCCATGAATCTTCGAGCAAGCGCGCGCAGGAACCCGATGGCGTCCCCGTGTGCATCGTGATAAATCAAGCGGAGACCGAATACGATGGCAGCTTCACGGGAGACGTCGAGACGACGATGGTGACAATCGCGGAGCAAAAACTTAAAAGTCGATTTGGCATTGAGCTTAAAACGTCGCTCGAGATTGTCGACGGCAATTCCGAGCGGCTTCAACGCTTAGTCAAAGCATCACACACTTTTAACCGTAAACACAGAAACGGTCCGTTTTCAAAGGTGCTGGTGATCAATGTCCATCGCGATGGCGATGCAGATCCCGAGTACGAACGCGAGTCGGAAGCGTGAACAAATGTGTCCATTTGCTGGCATCGCAGAAGGATGCAAGGTGTTCGTTACGTATAAATACTCTCAGCGACGGGAAAAAAAAGAGGGGACAAGTGTGCGACGACGCCCGACGGGAAGGCTCAGCACCAAGGCAACGAGTGCGGTGGCGAGGCAGGGAGCGACGAGCGCGCGTCGGACGAGTGTGGAAAGCGGGCGGCACCAGCACGCCGCCACGTGATCGCACGGGCGGCTGCACCGGGCGCAGCGGTAGCGGCCTGGTGGGTGGAGGGAGGAGCACGACGTGTAGAGGTGGCAGGCGTAGCGCACGAGACGGCGGTCTCGCGCCCGCGGCGATTCGATGGCGAGGAGCGAGGCGTGCAGTTGGGGCTCGAGGCGAGGCCACAGGCGGCGGTGCAGGTGCGCCTTGACGTTGCGCCGCCACCGGTGCGAGACCCAGAGGAGCGGAGCGAGGTCGCGCCGGTCCACGTGGGCAAGGATGAGGACGTGCAGGTCGTCGGGGAGGGATTGCATTTCACTCGGTTCGCGTGCCCTTGCCCCCGGCATTTTGATCAGGGCGGGCGTCGAAACGCCCGCCTTTGGTCAACGAGGTGGCTCAAGGTCGCCGTCGTCGAGGCTTCCAAACCGCCCGTCGCCCATCTTCATTTTTTCGACTCGTTATGTCTGAAAAAATACGTGCGACAAATAACAAAAAATGAGCGTTACCAACAACATATTTCAGTGCGCTGATGAGAATGTAAACATATTTAAGAATCCAGCGACACCGGCGCAAGCTGAAAAAGACGCAATCGTTTTCATGAATGAACATGCTGTGGGTGGATGTGCACTTGAGCTTGATCCGAGCAGGCCTTCCGGAAATCGACCGTTTCCGCCAGACAAAGCGACACTACGTTGGTGGGGTGGAAGCGTGCCTGTTTACTGCAATGGACACTGGCAAACGAGGCCATACAGCTTTGGGGTTTCCGAATTGTATTGTGCAGGTCCCGCATTGGATTGAGGATGCTGAGACGTTAAAAAATTGCACCAGCTTTAAATGCCAGCAACACACATGGTCCGTGCTGCTCCTTGGCAATCCGCGGGAATACTGCTCCCCGTGAGACAAAACCGTCCCTTTAGTTTTGATGGCAATGGCCAACGGGCTCATCCGTTCGAGATACGTTAGCGATTGTCCGGACATATTTCTGTTGCTCGCACATACCTCAATATCACAGGAGGCGCATGCAGATCCGAATCCATACACGTTTGACAGCGTTCACTGCCATAATTTCGAAAATTCGAACACACCTTGCACACCCGCGGGTCTCCTCCTTGTTGTACGACGCGACTACAGACTGAGCAATACTCTTCCTCGGCATGATGTCCACAACGACCCTTGCACGTCCCGTGTCGAGCACTTTCATCTGGTATCCGTGTGGCCTGAGACGCGCTCAATGTTCCCGCATCGAAGCATGCCTTGAGCATGTGATCATCTTCGAAGCGAATCAATGGACCCGTATTCGCCTTGATGCCGTTGACAAAATTCATGTACTGCAGGTACACGTGGTTTATTGTGCGGACAAAAGGTGGATCGTAATCGGCGTAAGAACCAACGGCCGTCAATGGATCTTGTGCGTGCTCCACCAGATTCGCCATGTCTACGAGGATGTGATTTTGCGGATGCAAGTGAATGTGCAAACCCTCCATTTCCTCGCGCGTCTTTGGAAAGCCACTGTCAATCTCGGTAAAGTCCTCCCCTTCGAGCCGTGCTCGCCACGCACGATCTATGTTTTCGGTATACGCTGTGACGACAAAATGGATGATACGTACTTTCATCGCCGGACGAAACTGCACCACACATTGCTTGATATTGTCCCGTATCCTCGGCCAATATTCTGTCATACGGTGAGGACGCGCGTCGTGATAATTGCTCATGTAATTCATCGCCGTCGTCATCAGAAAGAATGTATCGTCAACGCCGTTGTGGGATTGCGCAACGCCGAGCAATTGATCGATTGTCAACTCCATAAAGTCTTGAAACGCTGGATCACTCCGCAAAATGCGGAAATTATTCCATATGATGTCTGCCTTCAGACTTGCCTCGGTCGCTGCCGCCCTGTATAGAGCGTCTATTTTACGCAACGCAGGCCACGACATACTTTACTTTTCTGTGCAAAAAAAAAGAAAACCCGCTGTGGTAAAGCAATATTTGAAAAACCCCCAAAAATTGATTTCCATATCCCTGTGCAACAATGGTCGACACGAGTCTAATGCAGTCGTGCTTTCAAAGTCGGACATCTTGAACTTTATATCTGAAGAACAATCAAATCATGGACCATACAGCGTTACGTTTGATCCATATGGGACTCGTCGAAAACTGCGCGCACAATATGCTCACCAACGGAGAACTCGTGCAAAAATTGTTCGCCTTTTGCAACAAAGATAATTTCACCGATTGCAAAGAGAGCATGCGTGACTCGGTGCATTACTTCAACACTCATTGCAAACCCAATCGTCAACAACTTCGAATAACCACGTCGTCTCTCTTGGTGCAGCTCATGCGAGATGGTATTCACGTAGTTGAGAGCCTATATGTGAATCGCCAATCGGACGAGACACAGACATACATCAAATTATCGTTCAAATCTCTTGCTCGTCAATTAAAACAAGCACTGCGCGTTCGACGACACAAAGGAGGTACCGATGACATTTTAGCCGAGCAAATAAAGTTTCGGGAAGGCGGACTCTACTTTGACTGGTCCGAGTCCTATTTTAGTGCATCTTCGCAAATCCATATAGACAAAGTCATATCCAGTAGTCGAGAATTGTATGTGCAGAACGACGAAAATCGGCCGCTCACTATCAACCCAACTCGCAACCCGTATGTATACATACCCGTGCGCGTCACGGATCTTCAATCAGATGATTCGCGAGTTGATGTGACCATCAATCTACGATTCGACGATTCCTTCATCGACGATATTGACAGGAATGACAAAGCTCTCAGTGAGTTGAATAAAACAATGCGTCAATTAAACATTGCCGTCGAATCGAGTACGAGCTCATAATCGCGTATTTAGTACACACTAAAGAAAACAAGGAAAACGATCACACGATTTCGGAGATCATCTCATCGCAGCGTTTAGCGTTCAAATCCCTCCCTTCCCTCCCCCCCCCAAAAAAAGAGACACCAAGAACATTTCGTCTCTGAAATGCGCAAGTCTCACACACATAGCACCCCCAACACGCCAATTCAAACAACACGCGAGTGTCGCCGGACTCTCGCAGCCTCGTTTCGGTATCCGACCACAAGCAAACAAAAAGAAACGGCGATGTTGTCGCGAATCATGTCAAAAGGCGCTCAACGACAGAGCGTCAACTCCGTAAAGGTGGCAGCCTGATCGAGGCTCTCAAACCATGAAACCAACTCCGGGTTGTCGACGATGCGAACCTGGTTGCAGGTGAGAGATTTTGTATTGTACGTGCCCAGTTTCGCCTCGACTTTGACCACGTCACCAACCTTCCAAACGCACTCCGTGTCCTTTTCGCAAAAATGCGCCAGGTCGATTGCGTGCATGGTGCGATCCACGATCGTGCATTCGTGCTTGATGCGAGAGCCAGTTGGCGCGGACGTGAGCGATGCATTGCGCACCACCGCCGTGAGCTCGACAAGGGTGCCGGTCTCTGCCTTGGACAGATCGGCAATCGTTGCAGCGACGCTCGATGCGAGCTTCGCGCGCTTGGCGACATGCATTGCGGACGAGCTGGCCCAAAACGTCGAGAGCTCCTCGTCTTCGATGACTTCGACCGCGTTGACAAAGAGGTTCGTTTTCTGACTCATGCGTCCTACAATGCGCACCGGCACCCCGTCGACCAGGTGCTTGTCGACGGCTTCGTCGCCGACGATGAAGCCGGTGGCTTCGCCGCTCGCATCGACAAAGACGCACCGGCGCATCGACTGTTCGGACTTGGAGATCTCCTTGTCGCCAATGTTGTAAAGTATCACTTTTGCGCGAACAGGCAATTCAGGGGCATCCAAGATGTCCTTGATGCTGCGAAAGCTCTCAACGAGTTGCATCGGCACCGCCGCATCCACGCGAGTGTCTGGGTACAACTTGAGCTCCAACTGGTTGTTGTTGCGAGGATTGGCTTTACCTAGCACATTGTGCAATGTGTAGGTGCTGTCCGTCTTGAAGAGAGTGGAAAACTTGTCGTACGCGTCGTTCCAAATCACAACGGGAATCGACCCGGTCGTGTCCTCCATGTCAAAGAGCAGCATTGAGCCTGCTGCATAGGTGCGGCTGCGCATGTTACGCACGACGCCAGTCACTTTGTGACGCAAACCATCATCCTTGATACTGCAGCACACGAACACATGTTAGACACACGATGCTTGGGCGAGAGGAGGACAGGGGGGGCGAGGCATCGTACGCAGAAATCGTCGTCATTTTTTTTTCAATTTTTTTTTGGGATCAAATGCACGGCGGGCGCTCGCGAAAACTTCCCCTTGCTTAGTTTTTCGAAACAAGTTCATCAGCAGAGCTTTGCCTGCTTCCATTCGCTCAAACGATACAGTTTGCGAGCCACGCTTAGCAACGGACCCAACACCCGAGATCGCGATCGCACACAGCACAGTGCGCGACTTAGACCGGCTTGGCGTATCTCATTTTTTTGAAACGAGGGGGGGGTCTAGTCGAAAGCAATAAAATAACGCACACTACAAATTGTGATGCGTGCAAAGAAACCAAAGTTTGTCCCACACACGATACATGTTAAACATGCTGGTCCCCTCCATACGAACCAAGCCGTCTTACATTTTAAGATCTGACTCCATAAGTTAAATTTTTGGCCGCGACGCCTTCAGAGACGAGACGTCATCCAAGAACAGATGTCATGTGCACGCACACATACACACACAAAGGAGGACATTCCACGTGAATCTTGGCACGTTGGCTTTTTTTTTCCGATCGAACCCGCAGCCCTCATCCGTCTCGTTTTGGGGCAGAAAAAAAAATATCCCGATAAACAAAAAAACATGAGCTTGGGCCACCTCGAGAAGACCAAGAAGCATGCATATAGCGCTTGACCGTGGAGGTTGCGGTTGCCCCCCCCCGGCCGCCGTTTTGAGGTTTTTTTATATTGTCTTGTCGTCGCTCACGCAGCGAAGAAAACCTTCGAGCGCCTCGCCAAACCGAGGACGCGCAAATGCAGCCTCCACGCGCGCACGCGCCGCCGCGCCACGCTCGCGCAGCTCGCCGCTTGCGTTCATCGCGATAACCTCCGTGAAGGCGGCTTCGAACGCATCGGGCGTCGGCTCGCAGAGCCAGCCGCTCCGGCCGTGCTCAATCGACTCGCAAGGCCCACCAAGGCCGACCGCGATGACCGGCCGCGCCGCCGCCATCGCCTCCAGCGGTA
>MDTG01373603.1_pt1 | contig 11577 bp, 11 predicted proteins | sample 811421 | NCBI WGS metagenome assembly MDTG01 (sample SAMN05326645, study PRJNA326480) | marine metagenome | isolation source: seawater | place: Pacific Ocean: South East | collected 2011
TGACGTATCCTATGACGACATAAAGAAATGGGTTGATCGACTTAGGAAGAACGGAACCGGATTCGTCGCTCCCGGAGCTAATAACGGCCTCAAAGGGAACTCGTCATCGACGATCAACCGAACTCTCTCCGTTCTCGCGAGAGCAATTGATATCGCAATCAAAAGCGGATTGCTGATCGAGAACGTTGCTCGAATGGATGGGCTTCGCGTGAAGAACGACGCAAAAAAGGGAGAAATCCCCTCTCGTCAAAATTTCGGACGGATCCTCGAACGTCTTGGACCTCGTGATGTTTATTGCGCGACCTTTCTCGCTTCTACCGGAGCCCGTATCGAAGAAGCACGGTCCATAATATGGAGAGACGTCGACTTCGATCGTCGCGAGATTTGGATTCAAGGAACTAAGACGAAGAGCTCGAATCGGAGAGTCCCGATCACGGATCAACTCTTCGAACTTCTCGAAGAGTATCGGAACGAAGTTGAGAAGCAGGCTTTGGACGGACTCCCGGACGTTCCGATCTTCCCGCGTAAAACTCTGAACAAGCAACTCGCAAGAGCTTGCAAGTCGATCGGGATCCCGAAGATCACAAAACATGATCTCCGGGACTACTTCGCGACGAACTGCCTCGAATCCGGAATTCCTGTCCACACCGTCGCGGTCTGGCTAGGTCACAACGATGGAGGAACTCTCCTCCTCAAAACTTATGCTCACCTACGCGATCAACATTCGATCGAGGTCGCACGTAGGTTGAGAATTTGAAGCGTCGACTCTACAGCCAGCTTACCACTGGGGCATAAACGATAGATGCATTGCGGCGAGCCGAAGCCTAGTTCTCCCCGAGCCAATAAGGCTTGATGGTTTCCCTCTAGAAAATGTCTTAATCCAAATTTAGGCATACAAAGTCCATACATTAAGCCACACTCAATTCCAGCTACCCGATTCGCGCTGGAGTCATAGTCGAGAACGCACGAAGTCGCTTTCGAGTCTATCCAAGGGACAGATTCGACTTATGATCCACTTCCAATGGGACCGTCCCAAACATCCTGGGTCACCCGCAACATATTCGCCATTTGAAAACTATCGATCGCGTTGGGGTCAGCGTTGTTTCCGGGCGAGAGACTAAACAAAATCGGTCGGCCTGTTTTCTTGATCGCCTTGGCCACCGCTTCGACTTCAGCCGGATACGGCACTATATCATCGTATTTGATCATATCGACCCCCATATCGGCGAGGTGCTGTACAAGCCCGTCGTACCACTCTTGGGCGCCCGGCTTCATCATATCTACGCCGTAGTTTTAGGTGCACCACGTGCAGTTGAGCTTAGGATTTGTTTCCGCAATGTCGCGGGCCGTATACTTCGTTCCCTTTATCGGCAGATTCTGTTCGTAGGCTTTACGCGGGATGCCGCGCATCATGTGAATACCGAATTTCAATCCGAGCTCATGACAACGATCGATGATCGGTTTCAGCCCATCCGAAAAATAGGCCTTTGAAGGGATCACATGTCCGTATTCATTAATCCTTACATCATGCGCGTGCTTTTCTTGAGCATAGAGCGTACCCGCCTTCAGCGCATATTCGCCGAACCAGCCATTATCGATGACGAAGTACTCGTAACCGTAAGGCTGCAGATGCTCGCCCATCGCCTCTAGGTTTTCCATGGCCGCCTCCTGATGCAGGTAGACGCCGTAGCTATCGAAACTATTCCAGCCCAAAGGAGGAGCCGGAGCGAGTTTAGGTTCACCGTTTGCTATAATGAGAGTCGGACCGATCGCCAGTAGCAGACTCCAAAATTTGATTAAGCGCTTCATATTGATTTTACGTATAAAAAGTGTGAACCATTTTTCAGAGATTGGGCGCCCCTTCTGCCCTCACTCCGGAATACCCAACCCAGTTTCGGGAGGCCTCCATTCTCCTACAAATCAGTGCTTTTCGGTTATGAACTTCAGTCCAAAAGCTAAAACAGAATTCCCAATAGGTGGAAAATGAGCGCACCAATCCTATAAGACGAACGCACGAACCCTGAAGCTTACTACAAAAGACAGCGAGTCCGGAAACCTCTCTCCACCCTATTCAACCTAGGTGGAACGGGGCCTCCGGACCGGTTTATTCACAATTAGCTTCAGTCGGTTCCCCGTACTCTCATGCGCTCTTCGAATCCTTGTATGCAGAGGGCGAGACACAAAATTCCTTACGGAATATTTTCCCGAAATAGCTTAGATCCAATATCCCAACCTTTTCTGCAACTTCGGATACCGTCAAAGCTCCCGATTGCAGCAAACTCGCGGCTCGCTTCAGACGCATTTTCCGCACGAATGCTTGCGGACTCTCGCCCGTAACCCCTTTCAGCTTTCGGTTCAAGGTGGAGCGGCTCATCGACATAAGGCTACCAAATCGCTCCAAGTCGAACTCCTCCTCGTTCATATGGTCTTCCACGACTTCAAGCGCTTTCTTCAGGATTAATTCATCCGTGGGAGTCGCTGCGATTTCCGCCGGTTCGAACATTAACTGTTTGGCGAACTTCAGCTTCAACTCCTTTCGCGTCTCGAGCAGATTCGAGATTCGGACTTTCAAATATTCTACTTCAAACGGCTTGGCGATGTAGGCGTCAGCCCCGGCCTTGATTCCCTCGACACGATGCTCGTTTGAACTCTTAGCCGTGAGCAAGATGAGTGGAATATGGGAAGTCTCCGGATGACTCTTCAGCTTCTGACTCAACTCGTATCCATCGATACCGGGCATCATCACGTCCGAAACAATTAAATCGGGATTCTCTTTCCGAGCGATTTCGAAACCGCTGCTTCCATCTCCTGATTCAAGGATCCGATACGCCCCTGAAAGTTCTTTCGAGACCACGTAACGGAAGTCCTCGTTATCCTCGACCAACAATAGTGTCGCAAGCCCCTCATCCTCCTTTTCTTCTGAACCGCTTTCCAGACTCAAACCTGAGCTATCTTCAAACTTATCCAAGGGAAGCTTCACAATAAAACGCGTGCCTTTCCCTCCTTTCGAACCAGCGCTTTTCACTGCGATCGTTCCTCCCCACAACTGAACCAATTGACTCACCAGCGCCAAGCCCACACCACTCCCTTCTTCCGCACCGTCTTGAGAAATACGATAAAACGGCTTTAAGATGTTATCCTGCTCGTGAATCGGGATTCCTACGCCCTCGTCCTCGACAATCAAAATCAGTTCGTCCCACCCACCAAGCTGCTCGACCGTCACTTCGACGTAAATCCCCATACCCTCTTCGGAGTACTTAATCGCATTCGAAACCAGGTTATCCACGATCTTCTGCAAAACCTCGGAGTCGAAGCTGCACAGACAGGAGTTCGGGTCTGACGAAAACTCCAAGTGCTGCTCTTTCTTGACCCATAAGGGCTCTAAGTTCTGCACTGCCTCTCGCACAAAGCTGATCAATTCGCCACCAGAAGGGCTGAGTTCCAATCTACCTTTATCGACCTTTCGAAAATCGAGCAACTGGTCGACCATCTCCTGCATCTTTCGAGCGCTGCGGAGCACGACCTCAAGATCACGCCGTTTGCCCTGCTCCTCTTCGCTCCGCAACATTCTTTCGACCGGGGCGAGAATCACCGCCAATGGATTGCGAAGTTCATGGGAAATGTTAGAGAAGATATCCAACTTGAATTCCTCAATCGCAAGGGCCGACTTAACTCTAAATTTAAATACGACAATGATAAGCACCACAAAACCGGACACGATAGAGAGCGACAAAACAATAAACCATGCTCGCTTCCACAAAGGCGGAAACACCGAAAAATGAACGACTGCGGGTGACAGATCGGCATTGCCGGCAGCATCCCGAGCCCGAACATATACTGAGTACTCGCCTGAGCTTTCGCCATTCAAAGTAACACTTGTATCCTCGAAAAACTCCGACCACTGCTTCCCGTCATCACTCCACGAATACACCAATTCGCGTTTGGGGGTTTGATCCCAAAAGTCCACTCCTTCAAAATCCACTTGAACCTGGCCCCCTTCCGGAAATCGATCGCCTGAAACCATCGCCTTGGTTTCCGGTGGATACTCCTCCGGGACGTAGCGAAGCGTTTGAAATCGATAGTGCTCTCTTTCAAATCCGTTGTGTTCCAAGAACCAAGACCGACTTGAGAAGTTAACCCAGACAGCGCCCTCGTCATCCGAAAAAACAGTATGGTTTTCCCGCTTTAACGGGAGGTCGAAGGAAAAGCCAAAACGCCCCCAACTCTTTCCGTCATAGCGATAAAACCCTTCTTCTGTCAGGGCCAAGACGCCGCCCCTTTTCTCATCCTCAAGCAGGTAAATCACCTTCTTCGTATCCAAACCGTTACGACTCCCGTGCAATTCGCTCTGTACGCCCGCAAGGCGGTAAACCCCCACCCCCATACAGGCAACCCATAGGTCGTCATACTGATCGACGATCATATGATCGATCCACTGACTTGGAAACAAATCAAGAGACTCGGCTGAGAACATGCCATTCGAGAATCCTCGATTAAGACTGCCCGCCCCAAACAGCAGCCCCTCTTCTCCTCTCTCTACGATATTTGCAGTTCGCTCCGTAAAAACCGGAGGAGCGAAATGTCGCCCTTGGTAAGTATTCTCGCGCTTCTGAAAGACCGCAGCTCCACCAACCGCCCCCCCCAAGTCCGCCTGCGGTGTGCCGCCTCCAAATATGAACAAGCCATCCTTCGTTTCAAGCGTTCCCAAATGGCTAAAAGTGCCCCCAATATTCGGATACGTATACCGATCCCACTTCCCGTCTTGCATCAAAGACACAGCTGCCTGTCCCTGATGGGCGCCAGAGGCCCAAAGACTACCATCCGACCCCAACAACAATCGATTCGGCGTATCAATGAGATCGCCCCTATCGTGCGCTCTCCATTCTCCATCCAATAAGGATACCACTTTCCTATCGACCGACAAGAACCACCTGGTCCCATCCTGATCTGCGCATTGGTAGTTCAGGTCCTCGTAACGCCTCCAGCGCTTGTCCGACAGATCCAAAACTTGCGGAACGGCTCTTAAGCCCCCTACCAACAGCCGCTCATTAGAAAAGGGCACAAGGTAAGGATAAGAGGAAGGTACCGCCACCTCCTCGATGTCGAATACCTGTAGTTCTCCCGCCTTGTATCGCCCAACTCGCCGATTGACGCAGAACCACATTTCATCCGATTTAACCTCAGCGACGACCAGACCAGTTCCCATCAAACCAGCCGTCTGAATGCCTTCAATACTTTGGCTTGGCCTGTAATTTTCATAACCGTAGCAGCGATCGTCTTCATCTGGATCGATCACCCAAACCCGATCGCTCAAATCCAGGTGGAGAACAGGAGCGATAGCGCTGCGTCCTTCCTTCTCAAACGCATATATCAACTCGGTCGCCAATCCCCCCTCTCTCTCGACGATATCGAATACCTTTATCTGAGAATCCTCTTTCGATGCCGCCCATAAACGGTCTTCCGAATCGACCAACAGTGAATCGACTATCCCCAAATCCGAGTCGATTCGCCTCAACTCGTTTCCAACAATCTCATACAGACCTTCAGAGGTCGCGACAATCATCCGTCCATCGCGATATTCGGCCAACTCAGTATCCTTTAAAAAATAATTCTCCCCTTCCGCATGTATCTTCAAGTAACGATCGCCTTGAAATATCACCAACTCTTGATTGCTGAGCATAAAAATATCTCCCTCAGAGGAAACCGTCACTCGCCCAATCCTATCCTTTGGCATTTCCTCGTAAGGAAACTCTACGACCTCTAAGCCGTCATAACGCAGCAGCCCCTCAAGGTGGGCAAACCATAGCTCGCCATCCGCTCCCTTTTGAGCGTTCGCGATTTGGTACTCGTCCAGAGACTCGAGCTCAGTCCACCTCCAAGAGTCCTTCAAGGAAACCGAAGCGTTCCAATCCTCTCCCCACGCCAGCGCAGCTGCCCCTATCGACAGGAGCGTAGTCAATTTATGGACCAATCTCATTTTTTTGAAAAAACTAGCCACAGATCACGTCATTTCAAGACACACGAACTTGCCACACAAAAAAACGAAGTAGCTCCAGCATAAATCTAGAGCTACTCCGGTTGATTTCGAATACATCTCCTCAACCCCAAAGATCGAGGAGACTGCCTCTCATACTAAAATTTCAGTCTGGTAGTGAAGCGGACTGAACGAACAGCTTCGTAGTAGCCGCGCAGCACTTCCTCCCCTGTATTGTCATAGCGAAGATCATGGAAGGTATCGTCATCCAACGCATTCTGGACGTTTATCTGGAATTCGAGGCCCTTGCCATCCCAGATCTTAGTCTTGTAGCCAAGAAGAAGGTCAACCACGCCTACGTCCTCACTGTACCCGAGTTCACCGGTTGCGAGGTCAACATCGTTAACCCGACCACTCTGCCAACGGTAGCCGCCGCCAACGAATGCGCCCTTGAGACTACCTTCCTTGAAGCTATAACGAGTGAATGCATTGAATTTGTGTTGACGGTTTCCGTAGGCCTCCTTGCCGTCAAAGCCCTTGAAAAATGCGATGGAGTCGACCGATTGATTCGGATCGAAGAATGCCCCATACACGCTCCTATTATTTTGGGACGATGGGATATGAGCGCCGTTTATTTGGAAATCTGCTTCAGCCAAATCAGCAGCAGTGCCCGTGTACCCCGAAATCCGATTCGCTACATCCACCATCACTTCGTCATGGAATGGATTCATACGCGACATGATGTCGGTCTCCACGAGATCCGATTGCGAGGCGTTAAGCATCAGGGTCCAGTTCTCTGTGAAGTTCGCATTCATGCGAAGCTCGTATCCAGAGGCCTCGCGGTCGTAATAGTGAGCGCCAGCAGTAGATTCCAAGGCAGCCAGCTCTTCGTCACTTACCGTGCGATTCAAAGCATCAGCTACAGGGTCAACAGGAACATATTCGTTTAGGCCTTGGTAAGCACGGTTGTTCGCATTTTTTATGAAACGCGCACCGGAACTGTAGTTCGCAGTATCACCTGCCGACGACTCGAAGTAAGTGGCTCTCAGGCTCACCTTATTTTCCAAAAGAGAGAAGTTGAACCCAACATCCATTCCTTCGTTTTCAGAAGGATCCGGACTCTTCCAATCAGGCCACACACGCATGTTGGTGTTGCCCATCGTCACACTGGTAGACTTGTTCAAAAGCACGGAAACCTGATCGTTGATGTGGCCAACGATGCCATAGGTCGTCGTGCTAGGCTTGTAACTTGTGATATCTGAGTTTGTGGGATCGGGCGTCCAGATGTTGGTAACCTCATCACGAAAAGAGTTTGACTCAGCGAGCGTACGTTCGTCCTGACGATGGCCTACCGTAGTCACCACGCGATTGTTAAACCAGAAGCTCTGCAGTACCGCCATATGGGATTCGGTTGTGTACACGTCATCGAAGCTACCGGTTGAACTACCCGGAACAAAACGAGTACCGACGGTCTGACCATCGATAACAAAAGTAGAATTCAAGACACGGCCGGGCGTGTACATCTGATCATACTGCCCCGCATTGAAGTATTGGCGGCGGTACACCTTATTATTGTTGTGCTCTGGATTTGCGTGCAAAAGCGGCTGATCGATCACCTCGCGAATTTCATGGCGGCTATGGTCCTCATCGATCTTCTCGTAAAGGAGGCCAAGCTGGTGACGGCCCAAGCGTCCCTCACTCAGCTCAAAGGAATATGAGCTGGTGGCGCGTAAACTATCGATATCCTGGTCGCGCCCACGAGAAATCCAGTTTACCTCGTTATAGTAGGGAGCAGGTGTGGCCGCCTCAGTACCGTCAAGCAGTAGATGATGGCTGTTTGGGTCTCCAAAGATCTTAAGCGAGTTATTAGTCGGATCCCAGTTCTGATAGTACGCACCCAGATTATTGAACGACAGCTCGAAGAACAGATCTTTAATAGGATTCATCTCGAGAGTCGCCGTGTAGGTTTCGAAAGGCATCTGACGAATAGCGGCAGGGCCAGTAAGGTTCATCCTCTCGTCTCGAAAGCCATCCTCGAATACTAAGGAGCCGCTCTTCGCGCCCTGAGTATCAGTTGTCAGGTAGTTTCGAGAATTGAATGTGTCCCCAGTGTTGTTAATATAGATAAGCTTGCTGTTACCCGAATTCCAGACACCAACATCGCGATCACGAGCAGCCTGAAGCGTCGCCCTGTCGGGATTGTTTGCTGGATCGGTCAAACCAGAAGTGTCCGTCACAGGAGAGCCCGCAAGGTGCCATGTGGTAAATTCGTCGTAAGCAGTCTCATTACGGGCACGGTTGTCATAGGTATTACCTTTTTCGTACTCGGCTCTAAAAGTGACCTTCTCGCTAGGAATGAAGGTTACTGCGACGTGGTTCGCCCACTTCTCCTTGAAAGCGAAATTGCGATACCCGTTTTCGTCACTCTGCATCGCATTGAAACGCACCGCTAACTTATCCTCAATGAGGACTTTGTTAAGGTCTATGGTCCCGCGAAAGAGATCATTGCTTCCCGCCTGGAACCCTAATTCGCCGAAATCCCTGCCGACCGAAGCCTTCTTGGTAGAGGTATTGAAAATACCACCTGGCGAGCCCAATCCAAAGAGCACGGAATTAGGACCACGCGATTCGTCGAAACGCTCCGTATTATACGAGTCGATGCTCAATTCCCAATTGAAGAAGTTACGGCCACGGCTCGCTTTGAGACCGCGGATCGTGAAGTTGCCCGCAAACTCCAGCATCTGATTGCTGCCACCCGGCTGAGCGCCGGACTGTTCGAAATCGAGATCCGAATTGATCGAGTAAAGCAGGGCTTCCGAATCGTCTACGATCCCTAAGTCACTCAAGAACTCTTTGTTGTACACGGAAATCGCCGCGGCGGTGTCTCTCAAGCTGGAGTTGAGTCGGGTGCCCGCGAGCGAATTCTCCGACCGGTATCCCTCATCATTATCCGCCGCAACAGTGAAAGGACTAAGGGTAAAGACTTCTTCGTCTTGAGCGAAACCAGTCGCTCCAAGAGAGCAAAAGGCCCAAAGAGCAGCGCTGCAAAGGAGCCTGCTCTGTACCATCTTATTAGAGGTTTTTTTCATGATCGTTCTATAGTTCTATTTGTGGTTTGCAATAAGCTAGCCCCCGTCGAAATCAGTTGATCCAACGGGTCGATTTTCATCGTTCCGTCAGAGTGCTAGCCATGCATAGGCTATAAAGTAGCATGAGAGAGCCTCTTCCCGTTATGACGATAGATCCAAAGAATCGTATTTTTGACCCACCCCGACTGTAGAGCAGTCCCTCCCGCCGCCATAGTCGTCTTTCCGTTCTTCCGAGCCACTTCGGTGTAAGCATAATTAAAAAGCCTCGACCCGTCCTTTTTCTTCCATCCGAAGATCGATCCGAGATTAAACTTTTGCCAACCTTCAAGCTTGAGCGGTTGCCCCGCCTTTTCTCCTTTGTAATGCTTAAGCAATTGGGGAAAAAACGCGAGACGCTTTGCCGCCGTTTCAACGTCGAACCAGATATCGTTCCGATCCAGAAAACGAAGATGCCGTTCGCAAGCTTGGATTTCAAACTTCCCCGCAATCTTTTTCCCGGACGCGACTCGCTCCGCGTATTTGGTGACCTCGTCAATCATACGAGCCCCGCGAACGGACTTGATTTCGGTTTTGCAACCTTTGAAACACGACCGCGATCGACCGGAGAAAATCCGAGCATTGCAGCCGCCTTCGTTTGTCGAGCGTTCGCGTTGTTCAAGACTCCGACGTCCGGGTTCAAATACCAGTTGCCCTTGTCGCTTTGAACCGATTCCCCGTCTTCTCGCACCGCGACCGTCAACCGAGCCACGTCAGCATACGCTTGAGCGTAAGAACTTAGAATCGCCATGTCGACTTGCTCGACGACTCCTTCTTCGTTGAGAATTCCAGCGATTCTGAAATATTCCACCTTCGCAGTTTTGCAAAGCCAGTCCGGTGGTTGCGGGATTCCGCTCGCTCCCAGTTGTTTTGTTGACTCTTTTTTGATTGGTCCTCGTGTTCCCATATTTTTCGTATTTGGTTGATGGTTACTTGTTTCGATACCTCCGTACCCCTAAAAACTACCCTCAAAAAAACGGCTACACCCCGACTCGGTATTTCGAGGAAGCGTCTTGGAGATTTAACCCGCCCCCTGAGCCTTGTGAGGTCTATCGTGGCGGTCTTTGGCACTGTACCTTGATACCGGTATTGATTTGGTTGTGACGCTTTCCTGAGCGATCTGAGAGCCTCTAAGAGCATAGGTCTTTCCTCCTTTTCATTGGAACGCGTCGTCCCTTGCGGACATCCGCGTCGATCCGCCGATGGCATCGCTTGCAAAGACCCGCGAGGTTTGAACGAACCCGTTCGAGTTCCGGGTGAGTTTGCAAAGGTTTGATGTGGTGAATCTCTTCGGTCGGAACTATTTCCCCAGACCGCTCGTGTTCTCCGTATGGATCTCGACAAAGCGGTTCCTCCTCACGGACGATCGACCGGATCTTTGCCCAATCTCCCGAGCTGCGGAACTTGGCCGCGTTGGCATCGGCTCGCGGTTTCTCTTGATATTTCGGGAGAAGCTTTCGCCGTCTCTCCGCGTGGCTCTCTGGCATCGTTGGCATTAAATTACTTTCCACCCGTCTAAAGCAAAGTATCCGCCATATTCGTGTGATAGGGATCCTTTTAATATCTCTTTGCTGACGATTGCCTCGGCGGACGGGAGACCGCAATCGAACGCAATCGCTAATGCCTCCTTGATATCTTTCCGGTGGACCAGCGGTCGATCCTCGAAAGTTTCTGACAAGACGAACAAGATAGTCTGCAAGTCTTGATTGGGTTGATTGCTCATTTCAAATCGCCTCCATTCAAGTCGAGGGTAACAACCCCCACGAATCTCACCAATGACCCTTCTCTTCGGGGGCTTATATATAAGCCCCCATCAAAGGGTAAAGGGTACTCACCCTTCGAAGGGTAAGGAAAAGGGTTCCTAAAGGGTAAAGGGTAATTCATTCAGATTCCTTGATTTCATTGAAGTAATAATACCCGTGCTCCAAACGAATGAAGCCCTTCTTTTTCGCAATTGAGATCTTCCCTTCGCAAGTCTTCATCGCGTATCCTCGATTTGCCATAAGCTTCTTTTGCAGTTCCGAATAGCGAAGTCCGATCGCATCCGCGAACGCCGCTTCAAACAGATCCCGCAACTCGTATGAAGACTTCGAAAGACCTTCGGCCTTCGCCTCGACGGTTCGGTGCATCTTCATATTGTCGTCCCAAGCGAAGCATACGCCGTCTTCCTTTGAGATCGGTCCTCATCGTTGCTTATCGCTCCTTGTCGAGAGCGGTCAATTCCATTTGGATCGAAACAACGAAGAATCGTGCCCTGCTTCGTGCAGTTTTCACAAATATGCACGAGAAACTCCGAGAGCGTTGTTTTCGTTGGTCGACCGCTTTTGGTCGACCCCTATCGATTCGAGGGGGCGGCAAGAGCAAAGGCAAGAGCTCCCCAGCAAAGCCATATAAATAGAGGACTTGCTAAATCGTTGATGAACCCTAAAACCTTATTGTTAACCCGACACAACCCGTATTCATGGGTTTGACATGCAA
>MDTG01428922.1_pt1 | contig 11577 bp, 6 predicted proteins | sample 811421 | NCBI WGS metagenome assembly MDTG01 (sample SAMN05326645, study PRJNA326480) | marine metagenome | isolation source: seawater | place: Pacific Ocean: South East | collected 2011
GGATGTCCTTGGAAGAATGACTGGACATGTTTACAAGTTCAAGCCTTGGGAGGCTACCAAGTTGGCTGGCAGTATTTCCAAGTGGGCAGGACCAGTTGGTGCCGCGGTAACCATTGGTTCCGACCTTTACGGTGCCTACAAAGCTCACGACCTTGAACTGGAACTGCAAAAGACCAAAAACGAGATTGGAGAGCTTATAAAATCGGCTTTCAAAGATATTTACGACGTTATTGCTGACGACGAGAAGCTGTTTAGCTTTTTCGCCCCAGAGCTAAAAGAGTTTGAGCGTTTGATGACAGATCTGGACGAGCAGGCCGTCGAGATTCGACGCAATCAGGAGAGGGTTAGTCAGATCCAAATAAAGCTTCAGGCGTTGCCATTGCATGGGGCGGCGGGAGGATGATTTCTGCTTTCTTGAATCAAATCGAATTTAGTAAAATAGCATTTGCGGTGCCGCCATGCCCAGGTTTGCTCTTTGTAAAAGCGCTCTCCCCTGGGTAGCTTGTTCGCCTTATTCACAGGGTGGGGCCTGGGGCAAGCGCATGACCAATAAGACTGATTGGCAACCAGCAATAACAGGTTTGCGCGTGGGGCTCTTTGAGATTCTGCATGGCATGAAGCTAATGACCTCGCGCTAGGGAATAAAACATAGACAAGGATAAATATGTTCGATTTGATCAGTCATTTGTGGCCACAATTTGCATTGCTAAGCACGCCGGGTTTGGAGATGGAGGAGATTGCAGTCTGGATTTGGCTGCTGATGATGGCAATTATGGCCATTTCCGTTTCGGCGGTGTTCCGTCATCGCTGGAATTTCTATAGACGCTTCACGAGGGTTGAGCAACTGATCAAGGGGCAAGACCGCAGTAGTCTGGCTCAAAATCGCGTGGCGACAATGGAACTGGCGCTGGAGCAGGATCCGGATATCACGGGACCACTGTGGCGGGAGTTCGACGAAAGCCTGGTTTATTCGGCAGACAAGAGCCGGCTGTCGAATACGCTTGATGCAGAACATTTCTTCAATAACTTCACCCTCGCCTATGGTTTGACCTCCAGCAGGCTGCTCGCCGCAGCGCCTACCTTTCTCACGGCTATCGGGGTGTTGGGCACTTTCCTTGGGTTAACCCTTGGGCTTAAGGGGTTGCAGATCAATGCTGGGGATGTCGAAACACTGAAGAATGGCATTTCGGTCATGATCAACGGGGCGGCCGTCGCTTTCATGACCTCCATCTGGGGTGTTGCACTGAGTTTATTGCTTAACCTGTTCGAGAAGCTGGTAGAGCGGGGGGCACTGACAAAAATCCGTAACCTGCAACAACGCATTGATTTTCTTTATCCGCGATTACCGGCGGAACATTTGCTGGTTCAGATCGCATCCGCCACGGATGAAAGCAAAGAGTCGCTGCAGGAGCTGCATGAACGTATCGGTGATCGTTTACAGGAAACGGTTTCCGGTATGAGTGACTCCATGCAGCAAGCCTTTACTGATGCAATTAATACCGTGATGGCTCCTGCTATCCAGTCGCTGGTGAGCAACAGTAGTCAGCAGTCAACCCAGATGCTGGAGAAGTTGGTGTCCGGTTTCATGGACGGTATTCAATCCGCTGGCTCGCAGCAAGGCCATCTGATGAAGAGCGCCGCAGGGGAAGTGCAGCAGGCTGTTTCCGGAATGGCCGAACGCATGGAGACAATGTTCAAGCAACTGGATGAGCAGCAGAGTCGGACGCGAGAGCAGTCTGAGGGCAGCTCCAGAGAGTTTGCCCAATTATTAGAGCAGCAGGGTGTGCAGGCGGCGCAACGTCAGCAGCAAATGGAAGAGCGCTTTAACAGCTTGATGGAGCAGATGGAGCAGAAAGTAAGTGCCCAGTTCGACAAGGCGGCGGCTGATGAGCGCAATCGGGCTGCCAGCCAGGAGCAGTTGCAGTCGCATATGGTCGCCGGATTTCAGAACCAGTTAGACCAGTTCAACAACGCATCGAGTGGTCAGATCCGCGCGATTACCGAAGCTTCAACAAAGCAACAGAGTGAGATGGGCCAGGCCTTTGAATCAGCGTTGGGTGGACTGCAAACGCTGATCAGCAGCCAGACGGCTGCGGCCGGTGAGCGGGAGAATGTTATCGAGTCTCGCTTCAACAGCCAGTTGGAACGGCTTGCGGCAGAGCAGCAAGAATTGTTGGCCGCGGTGACACAGGGAGCCCAGCAGAGCCAGCAGCAGATGCTTGAGCTGAGCAGGCAACACCAGCAGTTGATGACTGAGATGGGCGCGGTTACCCGTTCGGTTGAAACAAGCAGCCAGCATATGAACAGTAGCTCCACCCAGCTGGGTCTGCTGTCTAACAATCTTAAGCTGGCGGCGGATGTGCTGGACGTGCGCCTGCAGGCGGTAACGGAAACGCTAGCCGGGGCGGCTGATCAGAACCGCGAACTGGCCGGACAGGTGGGTCAGCAGGCGGATGTGCTAAGGCAGCTACAGACCGAGCTGACCACGGCTACACAGCATTTCGAAAAGGCTGCGGCGTCTGCGGAGCATGGCTTCGAGGTTTTTGCCAACCATCAACAGCAGTTTCTGCAGGGTATCAATACCGAGTTTCAGGGGCTTGGCCAGGTACTCAAGGAGCAGGTTGGCGGGATCGAGCAGCAGGCTGATGAGTGGTTGCGCAACTACTCCAATGAGGTGCGAACTCAGGTTGGCGAGAGGATGGAGCACTGGAACAAGAACACTCTGGAGTTTGCTGATCAGATGCGCCGCACGGTGAGTGCCATCAGCGGGATAGTGGACGATCTGGAGCAGAAAGCCTGATGCCTTTGTTGAAAAAGGGTGACAGGAATGTGGATGAGGAAAATCCCTACTGGATGTCCTTTTCCGATGTGATGTCAGCACTGCTGATCATTTTTATCCTAGCCTCCGTCGTGCTGATTATGGAGTTGATGGAGATAAGTGCCGAGCTGGAAAAGCAGAAACAGGAGTTCCAGCTGGAAGTGCAGGAGCTGCAAGAGGCAGAAGAGGTTCGGCGAGCCATTCTCTATGAAAGTGCTGAGCTGCTTAACAAGCGGGGTATACAGGTAACGGTCAGTGAGAACGATACGGTGCTCAGCATACCCAACGACATTCTTGGGTTCGGCACGGCCGAGTTCCAAGTCGGCACCAGTTATAAGGCTACGGCATTGGAGATTGGTGAGGTGCTGAGCGAGGTTATCCGTAGGGATAACCGGGTTGAGTATATCGATACCATTTTCGTTGAGGGACATACCGACAACCGGCCGCTCAGAGGCTTCATGGGCAAGGGCAACTGGGGCTTGTCATCCTTCCGGGCCATTTCTCTTTGGCAACTGTGGAGTGACCTGCTGCCTGAGCAGTCCTCTTTGTTTGATTTGAAGAATAAGGATAACCAACCGCTGTTCTCGGTGAGTGGTTATGGGCCAACACGACCGGCCACTGAGCGACAGGATACGGAAGAAGAGCTCAGCCAGAACCGTCGGATTGATATTCGCTTTACCATCAGAAGGCCAAGCAGTGCGGAGTACCGCAGGGTCAGTGAGAACCTTGAGGACGCCATACAATGAACCTTCCGCCACCGGAGCTGCTGGTCATCGATTGGCCTGAGGGTGCGGTGGGCCAATGGCCGGTACTGACAGAACGTCTGAAAAAAATGGCCGGTTCCGCTGGTAAAAATGATGCGTTTTATGAAGTAGTTGAGCACTTGAAGCGGCTTTCCAGAGTAATGGATGGAGGCGCGTTGGCAGATTTGATGCGTAAACGGGTTACGGCACGTGCCATGACTCAGCTATGGCTTGAGGATGCCGACTTCTGCCACAGAATGTTTAGCCCCCCAATTCTCGACATTCTGGTGAAGCAGCAACAGGGTCATCTAGGCATGGTGCCGTTGCAGAATCTGATTACCCTGTACTTCCGCAGGTTCGACGAGTTGGATCTGCACGGGGAGCGGCTTAGAGAAGAACTTGAAGGCTTCCTGAAGCAGCAGTTGACTGCACGTTTTGCTCACAACCCCAAACACACTGACAAGCAACGGGATCTGTTGTCTATTCTGTATTCCGAAGCGAAATGGCTATTGTCAGTCGATGGCCCGAAACACTTGGTGGATTACGTTCATGACGAGGGCTGGGAGCTGGACCGGGCCTTCGTGTTCTTCGAGCTAAGGGGGCTGGATGACGGTCGTTATGCCAGCATCTGCCGGGCGCACTATTATCTGAATACTTTGCGGGACTTGCCTGTTGGCCAGTATCACGAGGTTTTTGCTGAACTGATCAAGCCAGCGGTAAGCAAGGCGCCCTATGCGGATGGCCAGCGTTTTGGGCATAAGGCAATGGAAATCCTGATTGACCGCGTCGGAGACTCGCCCGGCGATGACTGGCAGGACTTTATCTTGGATCTGGCTGGCGATCCGCGTATTGCCAGTACCGCGAAAAGTTATCGTGAGTGGTGGAAGCCTTTGGGCGAAGATCGAATCGAGAAAGTCAGAGGCTGGCTTTACAAGGAAGATCTGCGGCTGTTCCTCAGTGCGCTGGAGCAGTATGGCAGGGAAAGCGGTGATGATTCCTTGCAACGTATGTTTCCGGCACGGAAGAGGTTCATTGAAGGGCTCGACAAGCTCAAGCTGGTCCGCAAGACTCGGCTTATGCTGGGGGCAACTGCTGAACGGGCGGTGAAGCGGATTCTGGGTAACGAGCTGAAGACTAACTTTATCCGTCTCGATGGCATGAATGACAAGGCGGTGATCTACATCGATTGCGGCGACTTCTGTCTCGTTGAAGGCTCTCATAACTTCAAGCTTTGGGTGTACCTCCAGCCGCCGTGGGAAAAGCTGTACAGCTACGATACTAAAAAGCTATCCCATCCCGAACTGACTATTCGTGCTCCCAGTACATACAGAGGGATTTACGGGCGCAGTGCGCCATATGCAGACATCACGCATAGTGCTGCAACCTGGCATAACCGTTTTTTCGATTTCCTTGCCGCACATGGCGTGGCTATTGATATCGAGCCACTGATGTTCCCGGATGATTACAGGCACTATTTGAGGCGGTTTGGCGTACCTCATGTTAAACAACTGAAAACCCGGCTTGAGCCGGTCTCAGCCGCTGGCCCGCTAAACAATAATTCAGGTAGGTAAACTCCAGTTTAACCCAAGGCTAAGGATGGTTTGAAAATATGAAGAACCGCCTCAAGGATATGTTTGGCTCGTTGCTGTTTGGAAAGCAAATCGCTGAGATTGATGGCGAGCCCTTGCATACACAGGTTGACTCCAGTGGTCTGCTGTTCTTTACGGCTCCCCAGACCATGACCGAACTCAAAGCGGGTAAGGGCTCGCCTATTGCGCTATTGCAGATGGTTGTTCTGCAGATGCTGCTTGAGCAAGGCGATGCAGAGCCGTTGCCTAATGGCTATCTGTTGAGTTCACGAGTCGCCGCTGCCCTGGATGATGAGCAGGCTGTTTTACTGAATATGCCTGGTCGCTTTGCCCATAGCTTTGTGGCAGATGTGAAAGGTCATACCCGTAATCCAGGTTTCAGGGTGCAGCTTTTTGCTTCCATTGATGGTCAGGAGCATCCGGTCCAGATCAAAGGCCCATATATCTACATTGGTCAAAGCCAACCCTGCCGTATGACTCCGGCTGAACTGTCGGCATTTTCTGCACTGTCAGCACATACTAGCCTGTCTCCCGATGAAACCGGTGAAACCGCAAATCTGCGCCTGATGGCGCAGCTGCAAGCAGCCCGGCGCAGCGGTATGGAGTTGGGGCTTGGTGCATTCAGCAATCTGGACGTGGTGGTGCCAGAGGGTATTGGTGTTGTGGCAACACGGATGCCGGATGGCAGCCTTGAGCTGTGTCCTTCGATGGGTGACGGCTCTAACCCCGACCAGCTCGATAAGCGCTGGAGCCAGTTGGACTTGACCCGTGATGGTGGCGTGCTGCGAGTAGAAGAGAGACTGGTCTTGCTGGCGCCCGAAAAAATCGCTGCCATAAGAGAGGTGTTGGGCAGCCGACGTATACCGGCCGACAAGGTTGAGGAGTTCATTAAGACCCCCTCTGCTTTCCTTGATGCCTCGTTGGTCAATCTGGATCTGGGGTTTTCAGTTCGGGTGCTAGGCATTGGCAAGATGCAGCATATGGACTTCGGCCCGCTGGATGACAAGAAACGGGACTGGTTTGCGACGTCGTCTCGCCCCCAGCCTCCCGAAGCGTTGCCGAAACATATTACTTGTACTGAAGATCTTGATGGCTTCAAAGGGCGGATGCGCGCCGCGCAGCAACAGGGTGCTGATAGCGTTGAGTTTGAAGGTGAGCAGTTTGATATTCGTGAGCCTGACAAGGTCGTCAGTATCCTTGAGGGCATAGAAGCGGACTTGGAGCATAAACCTTCAAAGCCGCGACAGGAATGTGACGACGAGCCTGGAAAAGAGCGAGTAACACTCCTGTTAAGGGACACGGACGAGCTCAATCTCGAATTGCTGACAAAAGCACAGCAGCAGGCCAGGACGCCAATAGTTGATGCTTCACGGCTGCTTCGCTCGCCGTTCCCGCACCAAGCCGAAGGGATCAGTTGGATGCTTGATCTGTTGCTCAAGGCCATGGCAGACGATCATGAAAATATGTACCGGTTGCAGGGAGCTTTGCTGGCTGACGATATGGGCCTAGGTAAAACCTTCATGACCTTGGTCATGGCGGCAGAGTATTTGGCAGTTCAAGAAGCAGCAGGTAGGACGCAGAAACCCGTGCTGGTGGTTGCGCCGCTGAGTTTGCTGGAGAACTGGGAGGACGAAATAGGTAAGACCTTCAGGGCTTCTCCTTTCAGGGATGTGAAAGTGCTGCAGTCTGGTAGGGACCTTCCGGAGTTTCGTATCAAGGGCGCGCAACGCGAGTCTCTTCAACTGGCGGATTTGTTGGATGAAAGCGAGACGATGAGCGAGGCGGATATACGTTACTCGCTGCAGATTGGTCGGGATGCGGGCACCCGGCGTCTCGATATGGATGGGCGGGTAGTGTTGACTACTTACCAGACCTTGCGCGACTACCAGTTTTCACTTTGTGTCATTGATTGGGGTATCGTCATTTTTGATGAGGCGCAGAACATCAAGAATCCCAATACATTGCAGACTCGAGCGGCCAAGGGACTCAAGGCGGACTTCAAGTTGCTGGCAACGGGTACCCCGGTCGAAAACAGCCTGGGTGATTTCTGGTGTTTGATGGATACGGCTCAACCGGGTTTGCTCGGTAGTTGGTCAGAGTTTCGGAGTAAATGGATCACGCCAATTACCCAGGCTACGGAAGAGACACGTGATCAGGTGCGTACCGATATCGGCTCATCCCTGCGCGAAGCTGTGGGCCATTTCATGCTGCGGCGAATCAAGGAGCAACAGCTCAAGGGTTTGCCGAACAAATACATTCGTTCGGGGCTGACCCAGAGCGGAATTGAGAATCTGCAAGACGCACCTGAACTGGCGGTAGTCATGAAAGGTGGTCAGTTGCAGGCGTATGACGATGTGCTCGACAACTACCGGCAACAGCGTGCGGTGGAAGATGTGCGTGGTCAGGCGCTAACAGCGTTGCACCAGTTGCGCTCTATCTCCCTGCACCCGCGCTTGAGTGATCCGGGCCTGCTCCGAGTGAACGGAGCAGAAGCTGCGCGCAAGGCAATCGAAGAGTCAGCCAAATTGACAGTGGTGCTGGAACAGTTGGATCGCATCAAGACCAAAAAGGAGAAGGTAATCCTGTTTATGGTCACCAAAAAGCTGCAAATAGCGCTCAAGTTGTGGCTGAGCCAGATTTACGGCCTGGAGATACACATCATCAACGGCGATACCGCGGCTGTGCAGAAAAAACAGGACGTGCTGACCCGCAAGAAGATGATTGAGCAATTCGAAACAGTTGCCGGCTTCAACGCCATTATCATGTCGCCGGTTGCCGCCGGCGTGGGCTTGACAGTGGTAGGCGCCAACCATGTTATTCACGTGGAACGACACTGGAACCCGGCGAAAGAAGCCCAGGCAACTGACCGGGTGTACCGGATCGGTCAGACCAAAGATGTATACGTCCACTTACCTGCTGCGCTACACCCGCAGTTTGACTCCTTCGACGTAAACCTGGATCGACTGCTGAGCGGTAAGCTGATGATCAAGGACGCGGTGGTAACACCGGAGCCTGTAGATGAAAAGAGTATGGTTGTGTCCATGGGGCTATGACAGTCGCTAACGTCCCCGGAAACCCTCGGAACTTTCAAGTAGTCAGTTGAGAGGGATCACCGGTTTGCCTGAAGGATTGTTCTGCCCAAAACAATAGAGAGCATTCTTAATGGGGTTTTTTGGTAATTTAAAAGATTTTGCAGGTGCGACTGGTAATGCCTTGAGTAATGGTTCGGAGTTGTTGCTGCATGCAGCTAATGAAATAGCACGCACTTCTAGGGTCATGCGGTTAAGGGCTGAAATTCAGAATTTTGAACGGTTGATTGAGCCACCATTGGGTGCCGGTCTTACGCGCTCCCAACGTGCCGAGTACCAGCAGAATATTATTGATCGATACAAGCAGCTTGTTGGTATTCTCGGTGAAAGACATGCCACTGCCGAGATCGGCAAGCTGCAGTCGGTTAAAACGCAAATCAGAACACAGTCCCTCCAAGACAGTCTTGCGCGTATCAATAAGCTGAGCGCATCGAGCAAAACCGGTAGGTTCAAGCAACCGGTTGACGAGATTTTGCATTTACAGAGTCTGGTGAGCAGTTGCGAGAGTCATATCGATCTGCTCGCGGCTGATCCTACTTCAGCTGATGCCGTGCAAAGCATGAAGGTACTCATCACTCAGGCCCAGGCGAGTATCGATTCGCTGCAGCCGGCGCGCGCCAGTATCAAAGAGATTTTCTACAGCTCTGGTGCGAAAGCCTCCCTGATACGACTGTACGACGGTTATCGGCAGGGTAAAAGTGAGTTCTGGTATGAGGATGGGACGATCAGGCTCACTGCCGAATATGTTAAGGATATCGCCGAGGGCGAGGTTTATGTGTATGCGCCCTCTGGCGAACATATTGCCTTCGGAACTCTCCATAAGGCAGGCGGGATGGCCGAATGGTCGCTGCAGTTGGCACCCGAAAAAGTCTTTATGACCATGAATCTGAACAAGGACAAAGGTGAGGTACGAGTCTGGCTGTGGAACGGTGTGTATGTTGGGCTTTCGCCAATGCGTGCCAAGCGTTTCCGGCGCGTCGGATTTTTTATCAGGCTGCTGTTCAAGCCTCGTGTCTGGTTGTCATTTTGGCAGGCTCGCAAGCCTGGACCTGCGCGTGATGAGCTTGAGCGAATGAAGAGCTACATGGCAATCTGGGCGGCTGCGCAAGAGCAAGTTTTAAATGATGCAGTGCAGCCTGTTTCAGTCTGAAGCTGAATGGTGCTGGGGTTCTGGTATTTGTGAGGATGGGCCGTAATCTAATGCTGTAGAGCGCAGGAGAGCGTTTTCATCAGGACGTGTCGCGGTAATAACATTTTATTTTGCTGTTGAAATGGAGTTCCTATGTTGTCGTTACCGCTTGAAAATACCGTGGCCGCTCTGGATATTGGATTGGTTACCGATGGGTTTATTGGTCTTTTGCTCTTTGTTTTTCTTCTTGCCTGCCTCTGGAAGCGCAGCGACAAACACCATGCGTTTACCCAGTATGCACCTACATTACTGACCACCCTGGGTATCCTGGGGACCTTTTTCGGTATTGTTGCGGGTTTGCTAGCGTTTGATGTGGCTTACATTGATGCCAGCATCGGTGGTTTGTTGAGCGGTATGAAAACGGCTTTTCTTACCAGCCTTGTCGGCATGCTTCTGTCTATTGTTTACAAGGTTTTGGTCTCTGTGGGTCTGCTGGTCAGCAAGGCCGGCGAAGAGCTTGATGAAGACCAGATAGGCGTTGCTGAGCTGTATTCTGTCATGCGTGAACAGCGCGATGGCATTCTTGGACTGAACCAAGCCATTGGCAGTGGTGATCAGTCCAGCCTGACTGGACAGATGAAGCTGTTGCGCTCGGATGTAAACGATATGAGCAAACAGTCCCGAAAGGAGTTTGGCGAGTTTCAGGAACAGCTTTGGATCAAGCTGCAAGACTTTGCCGACATGATGTCGAAGTCAGCTACTGAGGCAGTGATTGACGCCTTGCGCCAGGTCATCATCGACTTCAACACGAACCTGACCGAGCAATTTGGTGAGAACTTCAAGGAACTGAATGCGGCGGTAGGCAAGCTGGTTGAGTGGCAAGATAACTACAAAACACAACTAGAGGACATGGGACAGCAATATGCTCAGGGGGTGACGGCCATCACCGCTACTGAAACTGCTATAGCCAGTATTTACGAGCACACCAACCAGATACCTGAGTCCATGACCAAGCTCGGCGCGATCATGACGGTCAATCAGCATCAAATAAAAGAGCTTGGTAGCCACCTAGAGGCCTTCAAGGACGTACGTGATCGTGCGGTTGAGGCCGTGCCTGCAATTCGCAAACAGATAGAGATGACGGTTGAAGGTGTGCAGCAAGCATCGCAACAACTGGTTGAAGGAATCAATACGTCCAACAAGGCATTCCAGGAAGTTATTTCTCAAGGCGCGACAGAATTTACTGAAAGTGCCAGACAGGTTAATGCGGCACTGCAAACCACTTCTGATGCCATTTCAAAGGGCTCACAAGAAACCAGTCAGCTGTTTAGTGATATGACTGATGAGCTATCCGGCAATTTTCGCAACATGGCTGCAGAAATGAATGAGCAAAGCAAGTCCATCGGTACCGCGCTCAGAGACTCGGGCAAAGCAGTGGTGGAAGAGGCCGCACGCAGCCGGGAATCTTTTGAGAGCGGGCTTATAGCCATGCGCAATCAGCTAACTGGAAGCCTTGAGCAAATGGCCGACCAGCAAGCAGCACAGGTACAGGGGCTGGTTGCCGGCCTTAAGCAATCGATGGAAGAGGCAATGCGTAAGAGTGCGGAGTCTGTAGAGGGCAGTGTCGATATTCTGGACCAAGCGCTGCAAACGGAGATCAACCGCAGCATGGAGCAAATGGGCAAGGCACTGGTTTCTATCACCGGTAAGTTTACCGAAGACTACCAACAACTGGTCAGCCAGATGGACCAGGTATTGCGTACAAGCCTCAAATAAGGAGCTGTAATGGCTGATATATTCAAGCCCAGGGGCTCCGAGCAAGAGGAAAACCACTGGTTGTCCGTTTCTGATCTGATGGCGGGTTTGATGGTTGTTTTTCTTTTCATCGCCATCGCCTTGATGAGAAATGCATTGATTGAGCGGGATCGCATCAAAGAGGTTGCGGTCGCTTATCAGGAAACTCAGGTAGGGATCTACAACGCCCTTATTGAAGAGTTTGCCGATGACCTAACGAGGTGGAATGCTGAAGTAGATCAGGAGACCCTGACCTTTACGTTTAATTCGCCGGATGTGTTGTTTCGACAAGGTCGGATTGAGCTCAGCCTTGCGTATCGAGATCTATTGTCTGACTTTTTTCCGCGTTACCTGGAAGTTCTCGAGCAGTTCCGAGGTGGCATCAATGAGGTGCGTATTGAAGGGCATACCAGTA
>MDTG01273645.1_pt1 | contig 11576 bp, 9 predicted proteins | sample 811421 | NCBI WGS metagenome assembly MDTG01 (sample SAMN05326645, study PRJNA326480) | marine metagenome | isolation source: seawater | place: Pacific Ocean: South East | collected 2011
GAAATGGTGTACTCATTCAGTAGAAAAAATAAATATGTTAATAAATAAAAATATAACACCTATTTTTGTAGGTGGTACTGGATTGTATATTGATACTTTAATTAATGGAATGAGATCTATGCCAAGTATACCTGAAGCAATAAAAGATGAAGCAAAAGATTTATACGATAAATTAGGTTCTGTTAATTTCTTTGAACGTGTTAAAAAGCTAGATCCAGAGGCTGTAAAAAATATTTCTAAAAATGACTCACAAAGATTAAAGAGAATTTGGGAAGTATATCAATATACAAATAAACAATATAGTACATGGAAAAAATCTAATAACAAAAAATTTTTAAACTCTGTAGATTGTAAAATTATATTATTTTTACCAGAAAGATCAAAAAATTATATTCGTGTAAATGAACGAGTAATAAAAATGTTAAATAATGGAGCTATAGATGAAATTAAAAATTTACTAAGTTTAAACTATAAAAAAAATCTTCCTATAATGAGAGCACATGGAGTGCCAGAAATTACTTCCTTTCTTGAAGATTCAATTTCTTTGGAAGAGTGTATTAAAAAAATTCAACTAGTAACAAGACATTATGTCAAAAGACAAAATACTTGGTGGAAATCTTCAAAATTGGATATTTTTAAAAAATTTAATGAATTTCCGGATGAATTTGATCTAAAATCAACTAATTTTGCTGAATTTTAAAGTAAATTATTGATTTTATTTTATCCACAGCCTATGAGCTAAAATAATGAATAATGAAATAACGGGTGCTGAAATAGTTTTAAAAAGTTTAGCTGAACAAGGTGTAGAAGTTGTATTTGGTTACCCTGGCGGTGCTGTATTACCAATTTATGATACACTATTTAAACAAAATTCAATTAAACATGTGCTAGTAAGACAAGAAGGTGGCGCTATTCATGCTGCCGAAGGATATGCACGTTCAACAGGTAAAACAGGAGTTGTGCTTGTTACCTCAGGTCCAGGTGCAACAAATGTTGTAACAGGTTTAACTGATGCAATGATGGACAGTGTTCCTGTAGTTTGCATAACAGGACAAGTTCCTCAACATTTAATTGGAAGTGATGCTTTCCAAGAATGTGACACAACAGGAATTACAAGACCTTGTACAAAACATAATTATCTAGTGAAAGATGTAAACAAACTATCATCTGTTTTTCATGAGGCATTCACAATTGCTCAAAATGGAAGACCCGGCCCAGTACTTATAGATGTACCAAAAGATGTCCAATTTGCAAAAGGATCATATATTGAAAAAAATAAGATTGTTATTCCTTCTCATAGACTTTTTGAACCTAGTCCAAATTTTGAGGCAAAAAAAATTGAAGAAGCTGTTAATATTATTGCACAATCAAAGAAACCAATTTTCTATATCGGTGGCGGATGTATAAATTCTGGGCCAGTAGCTTCAACTTTAGTTAGAGAGTTTATAAATTTAGTTGGATCACCAGTTACAATGACTTTGATGGGTTTGGGAGTAGTTGCATCATCTGATAAAAATTCTTTAGGAATGTTAGGCATGCATGGAATGTATGAAGCTAATATGGCAATGCATGAATGTGATGTTATGATTAATATAGGTGCAAGATTTGATGATCGAGTAACAGGAAGATTAGATGCATTTTCACCCAATTCAAAAAAAATTCACATAGATATCGATGCAAGTAATATAAATAAAACTATAAATGTAGATGTTCCTATAATTGGCGATGTTAAGCAAGTTGTTGAGCAGATGATAAATTTATGGAAAAATAAAAACTATAAGCTTGATCAAAAATCTTTAACTCAATGGTGGGAAAAAATTAATACTTGGAAAAAAGTTGATTGTTTAAATTATGATAACGATAGTAAACAAATTAAGCCTCAATATGCAGTTCAAAGACTCTATGAACTTACCAAAAATACAAAAACTTTTATTACTACTGAAGTTGGCCAACACCAAATGTGGGCCGCTCAATTTTACAAGTTTGAAGAACCAAATAGATGGTTGACATCTGGAGGCTTAGGAACCATGGGTTATGGTTTTCCCGCAGCCATAGGAGCTCAAGTTGGAAATCCTGATTCATTAGTAGTTGATATAGCTGGCGATGCGTCAATTTTAATGAATATACAAGAAATGAGCACTGCAATTCAATATCGACTTCCAGTAAAAATATTTATTCTGAATAATGAATATATGGGAATGGTAAGACAGTGGCAGGAATTACTTCATGGAGGAAGATATTCGGAGAGCTACACTGATAGTTTACCTGATTTTGTTAAATTAGCTGAAAGTTATAAGGCGACAGGGCTTAGAGCAAAAACTATGGATGAATTGGATAATGTTATAATTCAAATGATTGAGTCAAAAAATACAGTAATTGCTGATATATGGGTTACAAAAGAAGAGAATTGTTTTCCAATGATACAGAGCGGATCCGCACATAATGAAATGCTTTTAAGTAAAGACCAAAAGCAGGATAAAAGTTCTGCAGAAAAAGGAAAAATATTAGTTTAATGAACAAATCAGTTTACGATGCTCCTGATAAGGTATCAGAGACAAAAAGACATATACTTACTGTTCTTGTTGATAATGAACCCGGAGTATTAGCAAGAGTTATAGGCATGTTTTCTGGAAGAGGTTACAACATTGATAGCCTTAATGTTGCAGAAGTTAGCAATGATGAAAATTTATCCAGAATTACAATTGTAACTCACGGCACATCAGAGGTTGTTAATCAAATTGAAAAACAGCTTTTAAGAATAGTACCAGTTCATAATGTAACTAACTTAGATCAGGAAGGTAGCTCTGTTGAAGCTGAAGTAGCTTTAATTTATATTTATATTTCAGAAAGTAATAAAAAGAAAGTTTATCAACTATGTGATTTTTACAGAGCGAGAAAAATTGAAAATGAAAACAATACAACAATTTTTGAAATAGCTGGTGCCTCAGATAGAGTGAATAGATTTATAAAAGAAATTAATGAGATTACTAAAGTTGAAATAGTAAGAAGTGGTCCGGTTGCAATATCATCAATTAAAAAAAATGAGGAGGAATAATGAGAGTTTATTACGACAGAGATGCAGATCTTAATTTAATAAAGGATAAAAAAATTACAATAGTAGGTTATGGTAGTCAAGGTCATGCACATGCTATGAATTTAAGAGACTCGGGAATTTCAAACGTATCAATAGCATTAAGAGAGGGTTCTCAATCAAGAGCAAAGGCAGAGAAAGCAAACTTTACAGTAATGACACCTTCTGAAGCATCTTCATGGGCTGATATAATTATGATGTTAACTCCTGATGAATTACAATCTGAGATTTATTTAAATGATATTTCAGAAAATATAAAAGAAGGCACAACCATTGCATTCGCACATGGTTTAAATATACATTTTGATCTTATTAAACCAAAAGATGGTATAGACGTCATCATGGTTGCTCCCAAAGGACCTGGTCATACTGTAAGAGCAGAATATGTACGAGGAGCTGGTGTTCCATGTCTAGTTGCAGTCGATAAAAATCCATCTGGCAATGCATTAGAAATCGGTATTGCTTATGCATCAGCTATTGGTGGTGGAAGAGCTGGAATTATTGAAACAACTTTTAAAGAGGAATGCGAAACAGATCTGTTTGGTGAGCAATCTGTTTTATGTGGGGGTTTAACACATTTAATTTTAGCAGGTTATGAAACTCTAGTTGAAGCTGGCTATGCGCCTGAAATGGCATACTTTGAATGTTTACACGAAGTTAAATTAATTGTTGATCTTCTTTACGAAGGTGGGATGGCAAATATGAGATATTCTATATCTAATACTGCTGAATATGGAGATTACTCAAGAGGACCGAGGTTAATTACTGATCAAACAAAAGCAGAGATGAAAAAAATATTATCTGAAATTCAATCAGGTCAATTTGCAAAAGAATGGATGCAAGAGCATAAAAGTGGTCAAACTAAGTTTAAAAAAATGAGAAAAGATCAAGCCGAACATCCTATTGAAGCTGTTGGAGAAAAACTAAGAACTTTAATGCCATGGATTGCAGAAGGAAAAATGGTTGATAAATCAAAAAACTAGATGAAAGTTTAATAAATGATAGTTTAGTGTATAAGTTAGTAAATTATGACAGAAAAGATATATATTTTTGATACTACCTTGAGAGACGGAGAGCAATCACCTGGTGCTTCTATGAACTTGGATGAAAAACTTCAAATTGCTGAGGTATTGGATGCAATGAATGTTGATATTATAGAAGCAGGCTTTCCTATTGCTTCAAATGGTGATTTTGAAGCTGTGAGTGAAGTAAGTAAAAATGTAAAAAATTCAACTATTGCAGGATTAGCTAGAGCTAGTTTCAAAGATATTGATAGATCATGGGAAGCAGTTAAACATGCAAAGTCGCCACGTATTCATACATTCATAGCTACGAGTCCATTACACATGAAATTTAAATTAAAAAAAACTGAAGAAGAAGTTTTAGAAGCTATTAGCAAAACAGTTAAACATGCAAGAAACTTGTGTGATAATATAGAATGGAGTTGTGAAGATGGAGGTAGATCAGAATTAGAATTCTTATATAGATGTATAGAACTTGCCATTAATTCTGGCGCTTCAACTATCAATATTCCTGACACAGTTGGCTACACTTTACCGGAAGAATTTGGAAAAATTTTTAAAAATGTAAGAAATAATGTACCTAATATTGATAAAGCAATATTATCCACTCATACTCACAATGATTTGGGTTTGGCTACTGCCAATAATGTTGCTGCCATCAAAGAAGGAGCAAGACAAGTTGAATGCACAATTAATGGTATGGGTGAAAGAGCAGGAAATTCTTCTCTTGAGGAAATCGTAATGACTTTAAAAGTAAAAAAAGATCTCATGCCTTTTCATACTGATATTAAAACTGAATCAATAATGAAAGCTTCAAGACTAGTCTCTTCTATTACTGGTTTTCCTGTTCAGCCAAATAAAGCCATTGTTGGCGCTAATGCTTTTGCTCACGAGGCCGGAATTCATCAAGATGGAATGTTAAAACACTCAGGTACTTATGAAATTATGACACCCGAATCAGTTGGCTTGAATAAATCTTCTCTAGTTTTAGGAAAGCATTCAGGAAAACATGCTTTCTCTGAAAAGTTAAAAGAATTAGGATATGAACCCGGTGACAATGCACTAATGGAATTATTTGGAAGATTTAAAGATTTAGCAGATAAGAAAAAAGAAATTTTTGAGGAAGATTTAATTGCTCTTGCTGAGGACAGAGCAGCGTCTTATAATGAACATATTAAATTTGTATCTTTAGAAGTTAATGCAGGTTCGGTCGAAAAGCCTGAAGCTAGATTAAAAATTAAATTAAATGATAAGGATAAATCTGTGAAAATAAACGGTAATGGTCCAGTTGATGCAACATTTAATGCAATTAAAAAATTAACTTCAACAAACTTTAAACTAAAACTTTATCAAGTAAATGCAATAACTGCAGGTACAGATGCACAAGGTGAAGTAACAGTCAGGCTTGAAGATGATGATCTTTCCTCTCAAGCTAAAGGAAGTGATCCAGATATAATAGTAGCTTCAGCAAAGGCATATATTAATGCACTAAACAGATTAATATTTAAGAAATCTAAATCAATTAAAGAAAATTCATCAAATTTACAAATAAAAGGGGTCTAATATAAATGGTTATTGAAAAATTTTTCAGCCTATTTTCTAAAGATATGGCAATTGATTTAGGAACTGCAAATACACTTGTTTATGTCAAGGGAGAAGGTGTAATTTTAAACGAACCATCAGTTGTAGCAACAATTGAAAATGAAGGGAGAACACAAGTTCTCGCTGTAGGAGACGAGGCTAAACAAATGTTAGGCAGAACTCCTGGTAAAATCAAAGCTATAAGACCAATGAAAGATGGAGTTATTGCAGATTTTGAAGTTGCTGAACAAATGATTAAAAGTTTTATAAAAAAGGTTCATAAAGGAAGATCTTTATCAAACCCACAAATTGTAATTTGTGTTCCTTCAGGAGCAACAAATGTTGAAAGAAGAGCTATAAGAGAATCAGCGGATGCTGCAGGTGCTAGGAGAGTATATTTAATAGAAGAACCAGTTGCAGCTGCAATTGGTGCCGGTCTTCCTGTTGCAGAACCAACTGGTTCAATGGTCGTAGATATTGGTGGAGGTACATCTGAGGTTGCAGTACTTTCACTAGGTGGTGTGGTAAATTCTACATCAGTTAAAGCTGCAGGTGATAGATTTGATGAAGCTATAATGGAATATATGAGATCAACTCACAAGCTTGCAATTGGTGAAACAACTGCTGAAAGAATGAAAAAAGAAATAGGCTCAGCTTGCCCTCCAGATGATGGAGATGGTAGATCCATGAGTGTCAAAGGTAGAGATTTGATTACTGGCCTTCCAAAAGAAATATCAATTTCACAACGTCAAATTGCTGAAGCATTAGCAGAACCAGTCGCTCAGATTATAGATACAATTAAAAGAGCTTTAGAAAAAACTCCAGCAGAGTTATCAGCAGATATTGTTGAAAGAGGTATTATGTTAACGGGTGGTGGATCATTATTAACTAATCTTGATAAAGTTTTAAGAAGATCAACAAGTTTACCAGTATCCATTGCTGAAGATCCACTTTTATGTGTTGTAATGGGAACAGGACAAGCTTTGGAAGAAAAATCAAGATTAAGTGACGTCTTTGCATCAGATTAAGTTTTAATATGACCCAAAGGTTTCAAGTAAAAGTCATTTCTAAACTTAAAATAGTAAAAAATATTACTATAATTACAGTTGTAACTTTATCTTTTTTTTTAATCTTTTTTTCTAAGTCTGACTATTATTTAGTAAATGGATTTAAAACAATTTCATCAAATATAATTGGTCCCACCACTCAAATAATTTCAGCGCCAGTTAACTTTTTTACAAATGTTTTAAATGAATTCAATCAATTAAAGAAACTTAAATTTGAAAATAAAATATTACAAGAAGAAATTATTCGTCTCAAAAAATGGCAAACATTAGCTATACAAAATTCAAGAGAAAATAAAGTGCTCAAAAAATTACTAAATGCTACTGATAATAATTTAAAATTAATAAAAACTGCATCATTAATTAATAGGAATGATAATTTGTATTCCAAATTAATTAATATTAATGCCGGATACGCAGATAAAATAGAAGAAAATATGTCTGCTATAAATCAGAGGGGCTTAGTAGGTAAAATTATTGATACGACAAAAGATAAATCAAGAGTACTACTTTTAACTGATCCTAATTTATCAATTTCAGTAAAAACTATATCAAATGGTGCATTTTCATTAGTTCAGGGATATGGTGATGATAAACATTTAATTAGTACATTTATTAAAGACAATAATAATCCAAGGGTTGGTGATATTGTTGTAACAAGTGGAACAGCTCAAATTTTCCCAGTTGATTTATTAGTTGGTAAAATTACTAAAGTAGAAAAAGATAGATTTTATATCCTTCCCTTTGTTGATTTCAACAATTTAGATTATGTTCAAATTGTTACTTCAAAATAATGGAATTATTTAAGTCTTTCCGAACTATTCTAATATTAAATCTTTTAATGATTTTTTCTTTTTCAATAAGTGTAAATAGTTTTGTATATTTTTCAAATATAAATCTAGTTTCCTACATTTTTTTTCATTTAATTTTAATATATTATTGCATTTACCATTATCACTATAGTGTATTTTTAATTATTTTTATTTATGGCATATTTTTAGACATTTTATTGTTAAACAATATAGGTAATCATTTGTTTATTTTAATTTTATTTGTCTCAGTATATACAATTTTTAAAAAATATCTTTTCCAATTAACATCATACCAAATCACAATAACAATCTTTATAAGTTTAATATTAATCTTATTTTCTGAAATGTTATTAGCAAATTTATTAAATAATTATAAATTGAATTATTTTGAATTTCTAAAAATTCTTTTTATTTCAATAATAATTTTTTTTCCAAGTATAATACTATTTACTAAATTAGATAAATAATAATGTTCTATTCTGAAAATAAAAAACAATATTCTGTATTAAATAGGAGATCATTTATTTTATACTTTATAAAATTAGCACTTTTTGGAATTGTTGGTTGGAGATTATATAATATACAAATAAAAAATTCAGATAAGTATAAAACTTTATCAAAAAACAATCAAATTGATATTGAAATACTTTATCCCTTAAGGGGAAAAATTTTAGATGCAAATAATCAAGTACTTGCCTCAAATAAAAAAGTTTTTGATGTTTATCTTATCCCTGAAAATACTAAAGACATTAATAAAACTTTAAGTCAGCTATCTAAAATTATTAACATAGATTTTACTAAAAGAAGGAAGATAATAAATTTGAGTAAAAATGTTAAAAAATTTGAAAAAATCAAAATATTTGAAAATATAAATTGGGAAAATTTAGAAAAAATTGAGGCCAATAAATTAAAGGTAAGAGGAATATTCATAGCGCAAGATTATATGAGAGTTTATAATCATGGAAATATTTTTTCTCATTTATTAGGTTATATTAATAAGCCAAATCAAAAAGAAATTGAACTTCCATTTATCATGAATATGCCAGATCTTGATATAGGTAAGGAAGGTTTGGAAAAAGGTTTTAATCCAATATTAGTTGGTAAAGCTGGACAAAGAGAAATAGAAGTTAATTCATATGGAAGAATTATCAGAGAAATTTCTCGGAAAAATAGTGAAAAAGGTAATGATTTACAAATAACTTTAGACTTAAGAATACAAAGTTTTGCCTCCAACTTACTAAGTGCTCACAAGGCTGGATCAATTGTATTGATGGATATCAATAATGGCAATATTTTGTGTATGGTCTCAACTCCGTCTTATAATCCAAACAAAATAATAAAAAAGCCTAATAAAGAATATTGGAATTCAATATTAGAAAATGATCTATCCCCATTAACTTTTAGAAGCATTCAAGGGTTATACGCACCGGGATCCACTTTTAAAATGATTGTTGCTATTGCAGCACTTTATCATGGAGTAATTGATATCAACTCTAGCCATTTTTGTGAGGGAAAGATTGGACTGGGTGACAGATTATATCATTGTTGGAAAAAAAATGGTCATGGCAAAATGAATGTTGATACTGCAATAAAGGAATCATGTGATGTTTTCTTCTATGAAATATCAAAAAAAATTGGGATTGATAAAATTGCAAAGGTAGCAAGTGATTTTGGATTAGGAAAAATATATGACTTACCTCTTCAAAATCAAAAAAAAGGAATAATACCATCAAAAAAATGGAAAAAAGATAAACTTGATGAAAGTTGGTATCCAGGCGAGACATTAATTTCAGCTATTGGTCAGGGATTTGTTTTAGCTAATCCACTACAATTAGCTACTATGACCTCAATTATTGCTTCAAATGGTAATAGTATTGTTCCAAAAATAACAAACAATGATACTAAAATAAATTACGATAAACTTAAAAAATATAAAAGTGCTATAAGTATAATAAGAAAATCAATGTTTAAGGTTGTAAATGAAAGTAAGGGGACAGCTTATAAATCAAGGTCTGAAAATGTTATTTTTTCTGGCAAAACAGGCACCTCCCAAGTAAGAAGAATTACAGTGGCAGAAAGAGAAAGTGATGACTTTAGAAAAAAAGAAATTGAATGGAAGAAAAGAGATCATGCCCTTTTTGTTGGTTATATGCCCCATGATAAACCAAAATATGCTATCTCAGTAGTAATCGAACATGGAGGCTCAGGAGCTGCAACTGCAGCACCAATAGCTAAAGAAATTTTTCAATTTACTAATAAATTAGACTTATAATGTTTATAAAATTTAAAAATTTAAATTTTTTATTAATTTTTCTTCTAATTTTAATATCTTTTATTGGTGCAGCGGGGTTATATTCTGCAGCTGGTGGTTCATATAATCCTTGGGCCTCTAAACATCTAATCAGATTGACTATTTTTATTTTATTATCAATTGGAATTTCTTTTGTAGATTTAAAAATAATTTATAGGTATTCCCATATTATTTTTATTTTATCTTTATTTCTTTTGCTATCTGTTGAGGTAATTGGGGTTTTTGGAAAAGGAGCAACTAGATGGATAAATATATTTGGATTTAGCATTCAGCCATCAGAATTAATTAAAATATCAATAATTTTATCACTTGCTAAATTTTACCATGATTTAAAGTTTGAAAAAGTTAAAAACATATCAAATTTATTTATACCTTTTTTGATATTATTTATTCCCTTTTTTTTAATTGCAGTTCAACCAGACTTGGGTACTGCACTCAGTATCTTAATTTTAGGTATTTTTATGCTTTTTGCTTGCGGTATTAGATTGTGGAAATTCCTTTTGGGTTTTACAAGCGTAATATTTTTAATTCCAGTCTTTTTAAATTCACTAAAACCATATCAAAAAGATAGAGTAATATCATTTTTGAATCCTGAAGCTGATGCTTTAGGAAGAGGGTATCAATTGATTCAATCTAAAATTGCACTTGGTTCAGGAGGCTTCTCTGGAAAAGGTTTTTTAGAGGGCACTCAATCATATTTACAATATCTGCCAGAAAAACAAACTGATTTTATTTTTACATTAATAGGCGAAGAATTTGGATATATTGGCACTATTTTTATAATTTTGCTATTTATTTTCGTGATATCAATTTGTTTCTATATAAGCATTAAATCCAATCATATTTTTGGAAGATTAATTTGTATAGGAGTTGCTTCAAATTTATTTATTTATGTTATAATGAATATATCTATGGTTTCAGGTCTTATGCCAGTAGTTGGCATACCATTGCCTTTAATTTCTTATGGTGGCTCTGCAATGTTAGCAATTATGATATCTATGGGTTTAGTTTTAAATATTGAAATAAATTCAAATTTAAAAAAAATTAGCAATGCTTGAAATTAATAATGTAAATAAATTTTTTGGAGGATTAAAGGCTGTCTTTAATGCGTCTATGAGAGTTGAAGAAGGGTCAATTACAGGTTTAATAGGACCAAATGGAGCAGGAAAAACGACATTATTTAATACAATTGCGGGATTATATGATCCCGATGATGGAAATATTGTTCTAGAAAATGAGGATATATCATTTTTAAAACCTCATGAATTATTTAAAAAAGGAGTCTTAAGAACTTTTCAAATTGCACATGAATTTACAACACTAACCGTATTAGAAAATTTGATGATGGTTCCTCCAAATCAATATGGTGAGAAATTAACATATGCGTTGTTAAATAATAAAAAAGTTAAACAGCAAGAAGAAAAAATAAGAGAAAAAGCAATTGAGGTTATTAAATTTTTAAACTTAAGTCATTTAACACAAGAATTAGCCGGTAATCTATCAGGTGGACAAAAAAAACTTTTAGAATTAGGAAGAACCATGATGGTTAATCCAAAAATAGTATTACTTGATGAAGTTGGTGCAGGGGTAAATAGAACTCTTCTAAATGAAATTACTGATGCAATTCTCCGATTAAATAAAGAAAAAAATTACACTTTTTTCGTCATTGAGCATGATATGGATTTGATTGAAAAA
>MDTG01364954.1_pt1 | contig 11576 bp, 13 predicted proteins | sample 811421 | NCBI WGS metagenome assembly MDTG01 (sample SAMN05326645, study PRJNA326480) | marine metagenome | isolation source: seawater | place: Pacific Ocean: South East | collected 2011
AAATTTCAATTAATCTTGCCAATAAAAAAAAAGTGCTACCTCTCCAAACACCGAATTCAACAACAGAGCCAGGTAAATCTATAGTTTTTTTATATAATTCAGTAATTGCACAATGTCTTGCAATAACAGATGTTCTCAACCAGCCAGCATAATTTCCTATATCAGCAAAAAATTTTTTTTTATTGTTATCAATAACTTTTGTCATTACTTATATTTTCATTTGAATGATAAATTTCTTTTATAATTGAAGTAGGTCTTTGTTTAACTTCAACATACATCTTAGAAATATAAATTCCTACAAGACCAATAAAAAATATATTCATTCCTCCAATAAACCAAATTGATATTATGAGTGAACTCCATCCAGTTAAAACAGCATCAAAGAAAATTTTATCATATAAAATTTTCACTATGAAAATAAATGAGATTATGATCAAACTTATACCCACATAAAAAGACATTTTTAGGGGAGTGCTTGAAAAAGATGTAATTGAATTTATCATCATTGAAATTTTCATTCTAAACGAGTATGTAGTATTATTTAGGTAATCTTTTTTTACTGGTATTTTAACTTGCTTAAAGCCTATAATCTTAAAAATTCCTGGTAAATATATTTCCGACTCTTTATGTTTTAATAAATTTTTTACATATCTAGATGACATGACTCTTGCTGTAACAAGATTTCTTTCAATTTTTACATTAGATATTAAATTAAATAACTTGTAGAAAATATAACCAGATATTTTATCAAAAAAATTTCCTCTTCTATTCTCCTGATATCCAAATACCATATCCGAACCTGTTTTATGGATTTGGTTGTACATTTCGATCAACCAATTTGGGTTCTCCTCCAAATCGCTATCAAGCATAAAAATATGATTTCCTCTAGCAAATTTGAGCCCTGTCATTAATGCTTTATGTTGACCAAAATTTCTTGACAGATCTACTAATTGAATATCGTAATTCTCATTTGTATCTAAAATGATTTTCTTAAGAGTGTGATAAGACTCATCAGTAGATCCATCATTCACGTAAATGATTTCAAATGAGTCATTAACTATTTCTTTAGCAGCTTTAATTAATCTTTCATTTAATTCCATGATGGTTGAACTAGAATTATAAATACTTGTTACTACAGATAATTTCATAGTTTAATAGAAATCCTTGCTTAATTAACTATTTGTTAATTGAATACTTTAAATATATTTACGTATTAATAAATTAATTTTTTGATATGTCTTCATAATTAGCAAATTTCATTAAAAGTCTTTGATAAGGAGGAAATTCTTCTCTTAGTGTCTTTGAATACAAAATATTAAATTGTTTAGATACTAGATCATAATAATCTTTACTTAGTCTAACATTTGCTCCTCTATCTAATTTAATTAATAATCTTGCTATTGCACCCATATCATCAGAAATAACTGGATCAATTGTAACAATATAGCTCTCGTCTGTTATGACCGTTGATAAATATTTAAACATCTTTGTAATACTTTCATTATTTAAATGATGAAGAATTCCTTTCATAATAACAATATCTATTTCCTTAATTTCTTTTATTTCTTCTATTTTATCAATATTTTGAACGTCGATATTGTAGAAACTTCCGTATTTTGAAAATTTTTTTCTTGCTGAATTAATATATTTCTCTGAAATATCTATCCCTATATAATTCGAACGAGGATATTTAAAACAATCTTCACCAGTTCCACAACCTATATCCAAAATAGTTTTATTCTCAAATTTTGTAATTAAACTATTCCAAACTAAAAGTGTTTTTCTGTGAGAAAAAAATTTTTGAACAAGGTTATATATAATAGGATAACCAAGCAAAATATAAATCCCTTTTTTTTGAGACACTTTACCTTCTCCCAACTAATTATCAAAAAAATCTTCAATCAACTTACATATTTTGACTATTTGATTTTTTTTTAGATTTGCGTGCATTGGAAGTCTTAATATTTTCTTTGAAATATTCTCAGTAACTTGTAAGTCATTAGTTTTATAGTTCAGGGCTTTACCAATTTTTGATGAATGAAGAGGCATATATCCAATTACAGCTTCAATTTTATTTTTTTTCAAAAGATCTATAATGTTTTTTCTTTCTTTAAAAGACTTAAGTATTATTATAAATGCATGAAAATTTGAAATTAGATTATCACTTTGTTTTTGAAATTTCAGCTTATCATTTTTATTTAAATTTTTAAGTAATTTGTGATAATGAGAATAAAGTTTTTTTCTTATTTTAATATTTTTGTTAGTTTTTAAAAGTTGAGAATATAAAAAAGCTGCCTGCAGCTCAGTTGGATAAAAACTTCCACCTATTTCTACCCATTGGTAAAATTTTACCTGACCATCTAAAAATTCCTGTCTATTTGTACCTCTATCCCTAATTGATATTGCTCTCCTAAAATAATTGTCATCTTTTAAATAAATTGCGCCACCTAAACCTGAATGAATATTTTTTGTTTGATGAAATGAAAAACATCCAATATCACCAATTGTACCCAGGGCACTTTTGTTTATCTTGCATCCAAATCCTTGCGCACAATCTTCTATCAAAAGAATATTTTTTTCTTTGCAAATTTTTCTAAATTTAATAATTTCACAAGCCATTCCACCATAATGAACAACTACAATAGCTCTAGTTTTTATATTTATCTTTTTTCTAACATCCTCATAGTCTAGCATAAGCGTTTTCTTATCAATTTCGGCAAAAACTATTTTAAAATTATTTTTTAAAAACGCACTTGCTGTAGATGTAAATGTATAGGAAGGAACAATTATCTCATTTTTATTTGAATTTTTTATCAATAAAGCTGCGATTTCGAGCGACGAAGTACAGCTGTCAGTGAGTAATACATTTGGTGATTTTAATTGATTTGTGAGAAGCTTTTCACATTTTTTTGTATAATAACCAATCCCAAAATAATTATTATTTTTAAAAACATTATTTATATGTTTTTGCTCATCGCCAACTAAGTAAGGCTCTGTAAATTTTATTTGTTTCATTATAATTTGATTAATTTAGTCTTCACTATTTACTACTTTTAACAAATAATCTGTATAATCATTTTTATTATGCTTACATAATGAGATAACATCATCCTTAGATATCCAATTGTTTCTATAAGCGATTTCTTCTAGACAAGCAATTTTCAATCCCTGTCTTTTTTCAATAGTCTCTACAAAACGTGCAGCAGATAATAAATTTTCTGCTGTTCCTGCATCAAGCCAAGCGAAACCGCGGCCAAAAATTTGAACATTGAGATCATTATTTTTTAAATAGAATTTATTAATATCTGAGATTTCATACTCTCCTCTTCTTGATTTTTTTAGTGAATAGGCTTTTTCTATAACTGAATTATCATAAAAATATAATCCAGTTAAAGCATAGTTTGACTTAGAATTTTTTGGTTTTTCCACAATCTTTATTGGATTAAAATTTTTATCAAATTCAATTATTCCATAGTCATTAGGAGATAAAACTTGATATGCAAATACATTTGCTCCTTTTAAGTTACTCATTGCAATATTTAATTTGTTCTTGAAATCTTGACCATAAAAAATATTATCACCTAGTATTAAACAAATATTATCTTTATCTATAAATTTTTCACCCAATATAAAAGCACTAGCAATACCATCAGGTTCTTTTTGAACTTCATACGATAAACTTATTCCAAATTTAGAACCATCTCCTAACAAAAGTCTAAAATTTTCAATATTAGATGAGTTTGAAATTATTAGTATTTCTCTAATATTTGCGATCATTAATACTGATAATGAGTAATAAATCATTGGTTTATCATAAATTGGCAGCAGATGTTTAGAAATTGAGTCTGTCATTGGATACAATCGTGATCCATGTCCTCCTGCCAAAACAATACCTTTAAATTTGTTTTTCATATTTTTGTTATTCTCACAATTATTATACATACTTTTGCAATTTATGTATTCTTGGTCTAATTACTCCGATCCACTTATTTTTGTATTTTATAATATAGTAGCTATTTTTTATTTCATTTGATAAATCGAAAAAAAAACTATTATCTTGGATATCATCAATTACAGTCCATGAATATTCTAATTTATCAGACAGTGTTTCAAAGGTTTCTTTTCTGCCTATATAAGATTTATCAGAGTCATAATGGAAAAGATCTATTTTATTGATTTGATTTTTTATTTTAACTAAGTTTTTTTTGTCACCTTCAATGAAAAGTAGCCATCTTTTTTTTAAATGCTCAGGAACTAAAATACCAATATATTTTTCAGGATTTTTTATTCTAAAGTAAGGGAAATCACTTGAATAAAGATTTCCAAATTGATTTTTTTCTAATGCATACAATATACTGTATGATGAATAACCAGCAGCTACACCAGTCTCGACAACAATTGAGGGTCTTACATACCTTACAAGAAAATAAAGTAATTCTACAGAACCTCCACCTCCTAAATCAATATTAATTTTTTTCATTTTATTGGATGAGTCAGATTTTATTTCTAACAAGTCATTTTGTATTTGACTCCAAAGTGAGTGGTCAATTTTTTTACAAAAATCTTTTACAGTAATTGAATTTTGATTTAACCATTTGACATTTTCATTAAATGTCAAACTACTTTTTTTATCAAAAAATCTTAAAAGTATTTTTTGTATAATTACACTCCTTTTATTTTTTTGAAGTAATGATAAAAAAATATTAATATATTTCATGTTAAATAAATATTAGAGTAGAGTTTATTTATTTTTTCTATATCAAATTTACTTATTACACGCTTTCTTGCACTTCTGCCAATTTCTTTTCTTTTCTTGTTGTTGAGTGCCAGAATTTTTTGAATACCTTGCTCAAGTAGTGTGGCGGAATTAGCTTTAATTATAATTCCATTTTTGCCAATAATATTTTTTGACTCACCTATATTTGTTGCTACGCATGGCACTTCCATTAACATTGCTTCGGACAATACATTTGAAAATCCCTCACCCCAAATTGAACTGGAAACAAAAATATCCATACAGCACATCAAATCATTGATATTATTTTTTTGTCCAGTAAAGTGATAAAAAGATTTATTCTTTTTCAATATTATATGTTTAAAGTTTTTGTAGTGAACATTTCTTCCTACAGCAAGAACGTGTATGTCTTTATTATTTTCTAATATAGCTTCTAAGGACTTAAAAAAAATTTCATAACCTTTCATTGGATGATTGCGAGCAACAATACCAATAACATTAGAGCTTTCTGGTATATCTAATTTTTTCCTTATTTTTTTATTAATTTTATTCTTTTTCTTGATATCAAATTTTTCAATATTAAATCCATTGGGTATAAAGGACGAATTCTTATTTTTGAAGCCATAAACTGAGTGTTGTTTAAGACTTTTCCTTGAATTATATATAATGTTGTCGACAAAATTAGAAAATATTTTGCTAATCAAAATTACTAGTCTCGTTAATTTTTTTTCATTCTGAAGGCTATACAGTGTTTGTCTAATATTCCATATAATTTTAGTTTTTCTGAAAAAAATACCATAAAAAAATCCTAAAAGATTTGCATGATACATCCAACAATGAAAGATATCTGGTTTAAATTTTTTTAATATAAAAAATAAATTAATTAGTTTTATAAAATTTATGCCCTTATAAGATAAATTCAAATCCAAGACTCTTATTCCAAGCTTTTCTATTCTTTTTCCAAGCATTGATTTTTTTTGTAAAGAGATAACTATTAAATTATTTTCATTCCTAGAAAATGTATTCAAATGTTTGAAAAGCATCATTTCAGCACCACCAACATTTAAGCCGGTTATAAAATGTACAATATTCACTTCGCTAATTTTTAATTATAAATGAAGGCTGCCGATAAAAGCTCAATTTCTCAATCTTTAATTTTCTATTTTTTGAGAGAAATTCGTCGACAGCTCTAGAAGCTCCAGCAACTCCCGCAAAGTCATCAATTAAAATTAACCCACCCTTTACAACCTTATCAAAAAGTTTCTCAAGCGCAAACTTTGTAGGCTTATAAACATCAAAATCTAAATGTAATAGTGAAATTCTTAGATGTTTATTTTCTCTAATAAATTTTGGTAATGTTTTACTAATATCGCCTTCAATTAATTTTATGTTATCAAATTTCTTTTCATTTAAAATTTCTTCTAATTCTTTCTTTGAAATTCCATAGCCAGCTGCATTCGTCCACATTTTTATAAAATTTTTATCGTCTTTATCTTTTTGAGGAGTGAATTTTCCAAAGTCATCAAAGCCATAGATTGTTCTGCTGAAATTATTTTCCAGTATTGCTCTATAAGTTGCAAACCTGATTAAACTGATACCTTTAAATACTCCCATTTCGACAATATCTCCTGGTATTCCAGATATTTTCTTAAAAATTTCATAATGATAGATGAGTTTTGAAATTCGACTTATATCTGTTTTAAGATGATATATATTTTCAGATTGCCATATATCATTGTGAGAAATTGATTTAATAGAATACTTTTTCATAAAATTGAAGACTTATTATTTAAGATATTTTTTATTACTACCATTATATATTGAAAATAACATCAAATATATAAATATAAAATCAAAACTACTACCAGCAAAAATAGTTGTATCAAAGAATGCCCTGATTATAAGTACAAGAAAACAAGTAAAAAGTAGTTTATTTTGAAAGTAATTAATTAATAAAGAATAAGCCACTAAGACAAAAAATAAAAGAAACCAAAGACCTGATCTCATATGCATTAAAATAAATGAGTTATGTACATTGCTCGTTATTTCAGAAAAATTAGTATCTAATGAATAACCAAAAAATAATAGAAAATAGATTTAAATTATTACTATAATTTTCAATGATTTCAGTTCGTGGGTTATTATAAATAAAGTCTGAATTTACAATTTGGTTAAATTTAAAAAATAAGTCACCTCCTAAATAAGGATAAAGTAAATCGTAATAAGATTGAAAAACTTGATTTAAGTATATGAATATGTCTAAAAAACTAAAATTTATGAAAAAAATTATTACAAATAATAATAAAAGTGAGTCGACAATTAATGTATTACTAAAATACTGAAAGTAAATAACTAAAAATAAAAAAATGCTTGCACTTATGATTCCACCTAAACCTAAGGCATGAAATGAAATCAAGAAAGTTATAATAGCAGGTAAAATATCTATATTTTTTAAATTTTTATTTTTAGAAATGTAAAATAGAACAGCTAAATTCAAAAAAAATACCGAAATATAGTTTCTACTGTACGCAAGTACATCCCACCTTGTAAAATCAAGAATAAATATAGCAATAAAATAATATATAGCTGCGAAATAAAATAAGTACTTACAGAATCTAGTTGAAATTCCGTCATTAAAAATTTTCATTGCAATTCCCAGTGAAGAAAGACACAAAGGAATAAACAACAAGCCAGCACTGAATCCATTGTTCATGAATGAATTTGCAAAGGCAAGAAATATAAAGCCTAAAAATATTAAAAAAGATTTTTTGATCTCGTTTTTGGTGATTTGATTTATAAATACCAAAATTCCAGTAATTATACCGAGGTAGATATATAATACATCTCCTGAAATCGCTCTTAGTAAATAAAAAACAATTGAAAGATAGAGAAAAATATCCTCAAATTTGATGCTCGCACCTAATTGTTTTTCCATACTGGCATCAACTTGCTTAACATGGATTTCTTACTGGTAACAAAAAATTCAATATCTTTATTCGATTTTAGAAAATGATTTATAAAGTCAATCATCTTTATTCCATATTTTGGGTCATTTGTGAAATGTTCGCTATTAGATCTGACTTTTTTATCATCTGTAATAAACTCATTTGGATTTGTAAGCTTATATTTTTCATAATTGTGGTTATTTAAAAAGAAATAATCCTCATTATTGAGATCAACTCCAGAAAATATGACTCTCCTGTAATTAAGACTCTTTGCAAAGTGCATAAGTGCAGAAATGGATCCTCTAGATTGGAGTAAAAAAAATCTATTTAGTTTTAGAAAATCAAAAATATTTAGTAATTGAATTACTTTTTTAGCATTATTAGAGATAATATGACAAACAATTAAATGATGGTAGTTAGAAACATCAAGAAATTTTTTTATTGAGTTGCTCTCAGAATTTTTCCATATAATATTCCTTGCAAATTGTCTTTTTTCAGACTGATGTAAGAGATCTATTAATTTATTATTAAATTCCTCTAGATATAATGTTTCAATATTTCTTGGACTTTCAAAAAAATAATATGTTTGCTTTGTCGACAGTAATAAACTGTAGCTGAGGCCAGCTACGTCAAAGTCCTTAAATTTAATAAAATCGTTGTCTGATAATTCATTTATTGTATTACCTGTGCCAAGAATAATTAAAGTATCTGAATTTTTATCTTTTTTAAGTCTAGAAACAAAAAATATTTTAAAACCATTTATTAAAAGTGTTTTGAAAAAACTATAAAAAATGTAGATAAAATTTATTGTTAATGAATTTCGTATGAAATCATTATTTATAATTAGATTTTTAAAAAGACTCCTGATCAAATTTTATTCTTTCTTTCTATTAGTTTTACTGCTCTATGCCAATCTTCTTCAGTGTCAAGATTTACTAAATTTGAATTATCTACAATCCATGGTCTGGAAACTTTTCCATAGATAGAATTGTTTTTAATTAATACAGAAGTTTTTGCAAAATAAAAACATCCACTTCTTATATAAGCTTTGTTTACATCTTGCCTTCTACTTATATTAAGTCCTATTGGTAAATAGTGTTCTAATTTATTTTTTCTTATTTTCATTGTAAAAAAAGGTGAATAATGCTCTGGAACTGCTTCCACACTGACTAGGGAATCACATTTATTTTTAGTAAAATATAAATATGCTTTTTTTAATTCATCAATGTCTCGAAAGGGTGATGTTGGTTGAAGAATGCAATAATATTTAGGTTTTTTTTTGTTAATTGTAAGATTATTAATAGAATGTTTAATAACATCAATCATTGGAGTTTCATCGAGTGCTAATTCCTTAGGTCTAATAAAAGGGACATCAATACCAATCTTATTGGCAATTTTTGAAATTTTTTTTGATTCAGTACTTAAAATAATTCTATCAAAAATTTTTGATTTCTTAGCAATCGAATAAGTATATTCAATAAGAGGTTTGCCACCAAGTAACTTTATATTTTTATATGGTATGCCCTTAGACCCCAATCTTGCTGGTATTATTGCAACTATTGACATATTTTATATGAGTAAATTAATAAGTAATCTTTTTAGTATAAGTAAACTTAGTTTTTTCGAGGATTGCTACAATTTTTTTACCTGTATTACCTTTACCGTATAGGTAATCTGGATTAATTTTATTTTTTTTAATTTGCTTACTAATGGCTTTCATGATTTTGCTAGTGTTATAGGGAACGTCAATAACATTTTTTCCTCTTGCTCTTCCTAATTGTCTATTTCCAATATTTATAGCTGGTACTCCCAAAAAAGAACATTCTCTAATTGCTACACTGGAATTTCCTATAATGGCTTTTGAATTATATAGTAATTTTAAAAAGTCTTCAGACTCCATATTCCTTAAAAAATGAAATTTAGAGCTGTTTTGATTTTCTCTAAATTCCCTAATTTTTTTTGAAGTTTTATCAGAACCTGCATCAATATTCGGCCAAAACCAGAATACTTGCATATTTATTTTTTTCAGAGCTTTTAGGGTAATTTCAATTTGATTGTAAGCTGAGTTGTATTCAGTTGTAACTGGATGCTGCATGACAACTAAATAATCTTTTTCGGAACTAAAGTTTTTGACATTACCTACACCACCCATACTCTTAAAAGATATAGGTCTTTTATGAATATTTTTTAAAGCATCTTTTGCTATATCAATAGACGGGCATCCAGTATTAAAAACTTTTTTCTTATTTTCGCCAAGTTTACAAACTCGTTTATAAGCCTCTTCGTTGGCAACAAAATGTAAGTCAGATAGTTTAGTTATTGAGTGTCTTACTTTTTCATCGATAGAGCCTGTTACCTCCCCTCCTTGAATATGAGCTAGTGGTATATTCATGTAAGATGATGCAATTGCAGTTGCAATAGTTTCATGTCGATCTGCAATCGTAATAACTAGATCAGGCCTTAAACGAACAAAGACTGATGCCAATTCAATGATACCTACGCCTGTTGATTTAACCATATTAATTAATTTTTCACCCTCAATAATATTATATATTTTTGCATCGATCTTGAACTTGTCATTTTCAATAAGTTCAGAAACATTTCCATATTTTTCAAGAAGTGATGAGCCAGTTACAACTATTTGAAGGATAAGTTTTTTACTCTTTTTTATTTCTTGCAAAACAGACTTTACCCTCGAATAGCTCGGCCTTGCTGTTATAACTACACAAATTTTTCTTTTATTTTTTTTCATTTTTATTTATTTACTCAACATCATCAATAGTTAAGAGAGTATCTTTCTCTATGTCTTTTTTTAGTTTCCTGCCTAATATGCTGTTAATCATTTCAAAACCAAGGCCGTAGCCAGGTTTTTTCATTATCAACATGTCCTCTGTAAGTACTGTTCCTATTTTGGTACTATTTTTAAGTACTATACTTTTAGTAAAAAGCTTTTTTGTTGAACTTAAACTCTCTGATATTGAATCTTTATCAACTGGATTTTGAAGAATAGTATGAAATTCTTTTGCTGCCTCCGAAATTATTTTAAGTTCTGAAAAATCAATTGATGATGATATATCAGGTCCAAACATTTTTTTATCAAAAGTAACATGAACTTCGATTAAAGATGCACCTAAAGACATTGCAAGTAGAGATGGATAAATACTAGCTGAATGATCAGAAAGTCCAACAGGGCAACCAAATAACTTATCGTACTCCTGCATAATATTTATTCCTACATTTTCTAGGTTATTAGGATAACTCGATGTACATTGAAATAGTGCAAATTCTAAATTTTTACGTTTACAAATATCTACTACTGAAGAAATTTCACCAAACTTACTTAAACCAGTTGAAATTAATAAAGGTTTTTCATATTGAGCAATTTTATTAATTAATTCTAAGTTAAATATTTCTCCAGATGGTATTTTCCATGCTTCCATATTTATACTTTCAAGCATTTCAGCTGCTTGAATTGAAAATGGTGAACTTAAAAATACTAAATCTAATTCTTCGGCATGTTTTTTAAGAGAAAACCATTCTTCTTTTGAAAATTCCATCCTTTTCCAGTAATCGTATCTAGATTTATCTTGATCACTAAACTTAACCCTCCATTCATCAGAGGGAGTACTCTCAAATTCAGCCAAATGTGTTTGAAACTTTACAGCATCAGCGCCAGATGCAGCAATCGAGTCTATAAAAGCATGAGCCATACCTAAACTCCCATCATGTGATTGGGCAACTTCTGCAATTATAAATGGCTTTTCATTTTTACCAATTTTACAATTTTTAATTTGGATGTTCATATCATTTTAATATATTAATTTGATAATATTTCAACTTTAGGAAATAAAATCTATTATAGCATTATAATGGGACTCAGCATTTTCCTTATCACT
>MDTG01174546.1_pt1 | contig 11575 bp, 24 predicted proteins | sample 811421 | NCBI WGS metagenome assembly MDTG01 (sample SAMN05326645, study PRJNA326480) | marine metagenome | isolation source: seawater | place: Pacific Ocean: South East | collected 2011
ACTTCTCTCCATACTTCTGGCTTTATAAATGCAGCTTCGTCCATAACTAAAAAGTCAAGACCTTCACCTCTTAGACGTTGTGGATTATCAGCAGATTTAGCACCTATATATCCACCATTCGGAAAATGAACCTCCATATTAGCAAGTGATATTTTAGGTCTTATTTCTTCGGGAAATGAATAGGCTGCATTTTCTATTGCTCTCCAGCCAACTCTAGCAATTGCAAAAGTAGGTGCAACCCACCAAGCTCTTTTGCCAGCTAAGGCATTTTCTAAACACAGTTGTACGCCTAATCTAGTTTTACCAAATCTTCTTCCTGCACAAAGAATTTTCCAACGACTATCAGATTGTGCAACTTTTTTCTGCGCTTCATGCAGAGGAGGTAGTTGTGCTACATATTCGTTTGACACTTAATTTAAGTACTCTGCTTTTCTTCTTTTTAAATTAGTCATAGCTTGTTCTAGTGTCGTTATGTTTTGTTGCCAAGCTAAATGTTCTTCGGGGTTTTGAAGTTTATGAGGTTCCATTAAACACAAAGCCCAATGTTGAGCTTCTAGTTTTTTAATCTCGTTGTTAATAATATTTTCTTTTTCTTCCTCAGTAATAAGTTCGTAATTGTATTCTCTCATTGTTACCACCTAAATTTCTTTTTCTTTGCTTTCTGATACTTTTCATAAGAACTAACAGATAAATCAGAGGGGTCTTTTTCCCACTCAACATCTACAGGGGTTTCAAACATAACATTTTTTGATATTTGTCTTAACATGACTGACTGACATTTAGGACAATTAATCTCTGGATTAATGTCTATCTTGTGAATAATTTCACTAACTAGTCCACAATGTTCAGCTAAACATTTATAATCGTATCTAGGCATATCTCCCCAAGTAAGCTCTTACAAATTTAGTGTACTCTCTTTTTGCTCCAGATATAGTTTTACCATCAAAAATATCGTGATGATACTTACAAAATATAGCTACATTACCTTCACTGTTTGAAATATCCCTGTTCATACCACCCATACCAATACCTGTAATATGAGCCATTTCTAACCATTGAGTTGTATCACATTCTGGCCATTCACATTTATTTTTAGCACGTTTTAAAGATTTTTCTCTGAGCTCTGATTTATTAATTTTACCAGTGCCTTCTCTTTTTTTTTGACCCATTCCAGATACGCCATGTGATTTAGAACGACGTTGTTTGAATTCTTTATAACTTTCGTTTTCTGGGTCCCACTCAACTCTAGGCATTTAAATATTCTAACAGCTCTTTGTTATAGATACAGCTCTCCTAAGAGAGCCGATGATGGGAGGAGGTCGGTGTGGATGCCGACTGATTTAATATTACCTCTTTAGCCTCGGTCTAGTGGTATTGAAAAAGAGAAAGCCACCTCACAGGATGGCCTTATTCTCTTCTGAAAAGTATTCTCACTACAGCGTTAGCCGTAGACGAATATAGTTAGATTATAACTTTATTATGAAGCTAAGTTATTGTGTTCTAGATTTTATATTGTAATGTCTTTCTAAATATCTTTCTAAAAAATATGTAATGTTAGAGTTTCTGAATTCTGATGGTACAGATATGTATTCTACAATTTGTTTCTTTCTGTACATAGCCAAAACACTTTCTTTTAGCTTAAATCTGAAACCTTTGTAAATAATATCTTGAACCATTGTTATATAAATATACCATATCTGTTTGGTATTTAAAAAAAACGAAAGCCGCCTCAAAGGGCGGTCTTTTCGCTCTCTTGACATCAGGGCAATGATGTGTTGAAATATAATTTTAACATATTTGAAACATATAATATACTTTTTATACAAGATGTATGATAAAGTATTTAACTTATGTATGATTTAGAAAGTTATTTAGGAAAGATGTCTTCTAGTTTTGTTACTGAAAAAAAAATAAAGCAATCGAAATTCGGAAAGCCTAAAAAGAAAAAAAGAAATAAGGTTCCCTCACAAGCGAACTTTCATCAACAGTTTCACGTTAGCTGGGAAATAACGGAAGACGACTTACCTTAAGCTTTTAAGTCTTTTAAATTGATGCGGAATAAAATTATATTCTTCATCTAACCAAGTAAAAAACTCTTCCAATGTATATTTACCTACAATAAATGGAAAGTCATTTTCTTCAGGTGTAACTTCCCAGTAGTATTTACGCTTTTTCTTAAGACTCCGTCTGTAATCGTTGTTCTTTGCGTATTGCTCTTCGTTCTCGTTCAGACTTACCACCCCAAATACCAAATCTTTCTTTTCTTTCTACTGCGAATTCTAAACATACTTCTTTAACTTTACAAGAATTACAAATTGCTTTTGCTTTTACTGTAGAACCACCTCTGTCTGGAAAAAACAAATCCTGGTCGTGTTTCTGACACTCTCCGTCCTTATACCAGTCAGGTACACTCAATAATTCTTGCAGCGGAATGAAATTACTCATTGCCCTTATACTATATAGCTTTTGTAAATCATAATAGGACTAACAATAACCATATAATGACCAACCTAAAGGCCCTTGTTTTTAGTGTTTTTCCACCTTTAGTGTAGTTGGAGCCGTAAAAATTTTTTTATTTCATGCCTTGTTGAACGCCCGTTGTTTTTCGAGATATTTGTGTGGGGAGCTTAGTCGCCGTACTCAACGCTAAACTTGATTGGCTCTCCACCCTCTCCGCCTATCTCTATGGCTGACCTCTTACCCCATTTCTTAGGAAAACTTCGCTCTAACCACCACGCACTGGCCTGCCAGCTGCCATTATCTGCAGCTCGCCTGATATTACGTATATGAGCACCCTCGGCTTCAGCTCTCGCTCGCTTTACTGCCTCCGAAAACTCCGAGTACATGTTAACAACCTCAACCTTTACAGCCTCCTGTGTTGCTGGTAAGGGAGAGTCTGGAGACGGTAGGGCTTTATCTTCCTCTATAGTGTCGTCCATTTCGTCACCCTTCTTCATCCATTCATAGAAGGTAGAGGGGGAAATACCAGCCATAACAGCTGCATCTTCCTGATAATAGCCTAATTTAAGCCAATTACACACATCCTCTATAAGATTGGGGGATATTTTACTTTTTCTACCCATAATGAGGTAATTTTAACATAAGTGCCTAGTTGAAATGGCATTAAAAACGAGAAAATTTGTGCACGGTGCTTGGGTTTACCCTTGATAGTTGTTTTTTGATTTGGAACCCCCCCTAGGGTCTCACTCATTACAGCTAGACAAGTAACAATATCTAATAATTGGATATTGTATAATTATATAAAAGGAGATACGAATGACTATGCCTAACATAATAAATAATAATAAAGAAGTAATTGTTGACACCGAGGAATTGGAGAAAGCATTTACAGTAGTGGCTAAACTGTTGACTCTTAAAGATACAGAAGAGTTGCATGAGAAGATTGTTGCTGGAGTCAGTAGAAGAATGAATGACAATCTCTACTCTACAAAAATGGAGTTAAATAACATGCTTGATTCTGCATATAAGCCAGAGAGTCAATTATAAATAACTAAGTCGATGTCCTAAGCATGACATAAAACTGCTTACATACAGAAAGGATATCTTATGGATATGCAATTAATACAAACAATTGTGATTACTGCTGTGTCAGTGTTCATGGTTGTACAGTTACTCAACAATCTAGTTCCTAAATGGAAAGAGTATGTTGGCTTAACTAAGTAAGTAGATAAATCAAGCTCATCTTAATGGTGGGCTTGGACTTATCTATACAATTAGATAAGAGAAAGGTCGTAATGATACTTAGATTAATATCTAAGTTCATTCAAGGAAGACTGTCAGTGCCTGTGTTTGTGGTGTGTCAGAATTATGTTGATAACAACAACAAATACTGGAGCCTATCATTCTACAGAACAAGACGAGGTGCTATCAACAAATATAAGATGGCACATGCTTGGGATATGGTATCTGACAAAGATGTGGTAATAAAGCTTAATAGCTTTAGAGATATCACAAAGTTAGTTAAAGACCAAAGCGAACGTAATACTGACGACTTCCTTGATGGACGAGTAATAGTAGCTCAATTCTACAATATGGATTACAGTGAGAATCCAGAAGATTTTGAGCTAGTTATTACATAAACAGATAGACAGCATACAGATGAATAGTGTGCTGTCTGGTGTGTTTATATATAGAAAGGAGCAGACATGAATGGTGTCGAATTATATGAACTATGGAAAGCAGAGAAAGATAAGGTAATGAGAGGTAGGATAGAAAGCATGAAGGAATCAGTAGAACAGAAAGGTGTAGTAATACTAGACTTTGAAACAACTGGTGCAAACATTACTAATCACCCTGACAAGAAGTGGGGTTACTTTAAGGGTAAGACTTGGTATGATGCTATACAAATAGCATTAATAGATACATCAGTACTAGATAGCTCAACCAAATCTGGTTACAAAGAATACTCATGGAGACTTATGCCTCATAAGGATTATCATGCAAGAAAGGACTGGGCTACATCAATACATGGTCACTCAAGAGATGAGTACCTACTAAGAACAGACTTAGTCAACTTTACAGATATATATCCAGAATTAGCAAGAATACTCAATGATAAAACAGTAGTGGCACATAATGCCTTTGGATTTGATAAATCAGTACTAGAACAAATGGCTGAGAAGTACAATGTAATCTTACCAGTATTCAATTGGAGAGATACTAAAGATGAATTAGTCAAGATGTATCCACAAAGAAAGCATTCACAAAAAGCAGTAGCAGCTTGGATGGGATTTGATAATGACTTTGAAGGGCATGATGCATTAGTGGATGTACAAATGCTTACTAAAATCTATCACAGAATAGAGGAGATTAAAACTAAATCAGATGACTTTTACTTTGTTTGATTAGAGCCTGTCCTGAGCAAGACATAAAACTGCTTACATACTATGAGCTCACCAAATTGGTGGGCTTTTTTATTGACAAAAAGAAAGGAAGGTAACTCATGGGTCCATGGAAACTACTTAGTTTCTTTGAAATATGCGTAACTATGATGCACGCCAATAACGAATTTGGTGAAGCAGTAGGTTGCGAATGTTATGAGATTAATGGAATACCAGTATTCGACGAAGCGTAAAAGAAAGGTAGGACTTATGTTCCCACTATACGTTGGGCTAGCAGGACTTTGTGTTCTAATAGCCTTATTAAAAACTATGAAAGACGAGCCATACAATGGCAAAAGATAAATGTACATGTGCGCCAGTGCACGTATGCAAACTACTAAGGAGGTAAAGAAATGAGACCATGTCCAATATGTGGTATACCGTTTCATTATATTATGGTTCCTGCTTGTCAGGAATGTTGTAGAAAGGAAAGAGAATGAAGCCAAAGAAGGTTGAGCAATCTCGCTTAACTTTGTTGGGGGTTGAAGTTGATAAGAAAGAGTTGAACAAGAAATTGTTTAGCAACTTTGCTTATGATGCGACACTCGACAAAGTGAGTAAAGAAGAAATAACTAAAGAAGACATAGCAAGTGAGTTGATGAAAGATGAATCTTTTCTAGACGAACTGCTTACTGAATTCTCTAGTTAGTAAACAAGGCTTTGGGAAGTGCCTTCAAACTTCCCATTACTCAAGGGAGGAATTACATGAGTAACGTTAAACGTACCTTTACTTGCAGATGGAACATTAAAGGGTTCCCATGCAATCGAAGAGTATCAGAAGCAGACAGTATCTTATTCGAAGAAGAGATATTTCCACGTTTGTTTAATGCTCAGGTGTGTGATGTACACATCAATGAGTTCGACAAAAGAGTGGGTGAACTTCGTAGGATTAAAAATCTTATGAAAGTTACAAGACACACAAGCAAGTTAGTAAAGCACATAGCATAGGAGGAATAAACATGATGCCATTACTTAACCAAGGCGGCGACGGAGGTAGTAACACTATCACATTGACAGCAGTCAGTGCTGATGATGGAGATAACTTTGTTGAGATAGTAGAAAGAAGCTTTGGACCAGAGGACTTCTGGCCAGCGCTTGACTCTCTATTCGGCGAGGATATTGAATACATCTAGTAGCTCGGAGCTCATCACTATGTGGTGGGCTCTAGGGTGTTAGGAAAGTCCTATCAACCATAAGAAAGGAGTAGAAGTGGGAAACCAAAATCTACTTATCGAACAGAATCAATTAGCAATTGATTTAGCTAAAGCAGAACTGAGAGAAGAAATATCTCAGAAAGAAATCACTAGCCAAGAAGAGGTTGGTGAATTAGTAACAGAAACAGCTGATAGATACGATATCAGCTTTGCAGAAGTCGTAAACGAATTAGCAGACTTTGCTAATGAATTTATGGACGTAACCGAGGAGGGTTAATGAATAAGACTACTTGTAACTGGTGTGAAGTAGAAATCTCACCAGTAATATTGGGACACTATCCAGACGGTACAGCGCACATTAATAGGTTCTGTACTACATTTTGCGAAATGGAAAGCATGACAAACGGACTGTTTCGTAAGAGGAGCATACTTAATAAGGAATTCACAAAAAGTAGTTGTGATGAATTCTTTAAATTTAAGAGACTTGGATTCATACCTGCTAAAGGAAGCAGAGCTGAGTCCGTTCATATAGGTGTAGAACCTATGGCTCTATGGGATGATAACTCAAGTTGGAATATATTTGAGCAAGAATTTGTTCCTATAACATAAAATATAAAATTGTTAGTAACCTTTTGTACAGCTTATAAGTCTAAGTTGTACAAAGGCGAAAGCAACAGACATCTGTATATCAGTAATGAGTACAGAAGAGGAGGAAGGTAAATGAGACAAAAACTCATTTTTCATGAGGACGTTGAGTCCTTAAAGAATAGAATCCCTAACTTCACCGAGCGAATACCAAATAGACTCGATGATGGTACGAGATTCAATACAAATCTAACAGACGCGTTAGAGATTATAGAAATACCAATAGGTCAAATTGTTTGGCTCTTCAGTAGGTATAGAGGTTGGGATGATGCAATAAGACAAGTTACATCAGATATCCGAGCCAATATACAACAGTGGAGTGACCATAGATACATGTATGAGAATCATGTATGGGAAGTTTCCGATGATGACCTTTACGAAGTGATAAGTGTTGTTTCACGTAAGTTAAAGTTGGACAACATATCATGGGGTAATCAATCAGACTACAAGGACTTAAATATGAACAAACATAGTTTGTTTATTATGGTTCTTGCAGATGATGAGGCCTGGTCACAAACTCAGGACAACTGGTTTGTATTACTAAATGGTATTCCAAAATTGTTGTGCAGAGATAGGTTCCAAAGATACTCACTACAATGGTCTTTTTCTAGACCTGATGGTCAGTTCTATGCTACAAACTATAACGGACAAAGTGCACTGTCTGGAGATAGGAACTATACAAGATGCTACAACTGTAGTTTGTTTGACAAACCTAGGTCAAGAATGGTACCTGTCAAGGACATGAGACCAAGACAGAACCATAAGAACTGGGGTCGTGCAAAGAATCTTTGTGACGCATGTGTAAATCACTTAGCGGTACAAGATATAGCACACTTTGAAGTACCTGTAGATGCAACCAATACATCTATGTTTGATTACTTAATAGTCAGACCAGGTGTACAAACATCTGTAGAGAGTCAGCGTGTAATTCAAGAAGATAAAACTTCTTGGGGTAGTAATAATGTAGGTAGGTTCATGAGAAGAAACATGGACTTAGTTATATACCTAATAGATGGAGAAAGTCTAACTCTAGGTGAATCAATTAACTTCGAGTATCCATTCGAAGTACATTCACATAGTTGGAATTACAGACCATCGTTTTACTACACACACAATGCTGGTCACCCTGGTTCTGAGCTTCAATCAGTCAGCACAACTGTTGATGCTGGTATGCATTTCCAAACGAGATGCGGACCGTTCTTGGGTATGGAATTAGAAGTAACTATCAGAGAAGATAGGGCAGACCAAAGCAACATACAAAGTGTGATGGAGAAAGCAGTAAGACTGTTTCATCCATTGGATTATCCAAACAAGTATAAGCAACAAGGACCACACCAACTCTTATTTAGGAAAGACGACGGTAGCCTTGATAGTTATAAAGGTACTGAGTATGTTTCAATGCCATTGTCTTTGGATTATTGGAATAACGAAGTCCCAGATGTATTCTGGAATTATCTTAAGGATAACTTTCGAGCACTAAATGATGACAGATGTGGTATTCATATACATGTACCATGGGAATCATTGATAGTTGTTGAACGATGGATATTCCTTGAGTTGCTTGACACAATGGTTAACCACCCACTTTACAAGCAACTATTCCAAACTATAACTCAAAGACCATCAGTGAGTTATGCAAGATGGGATAGGATAACTTATGAAGAAAGGGGCAGAGACGAAGACGGTAACTTGTGGAAAGCAAAGCAACCTGTATTCAATGTAGCTCTTAATGAGAAACAAACGAATAAAAGTTATAACGCTAAGTACATGGGACTCAACACACTTCATGACGAGACTATGGAGTTGAGATACTTCCAAGGTAACACAGGACGCAATGGTATCTTAGGCAAAGCACAATTCGTTGGTGCTATGTGGGATATAGCCAAAGCGTATGGGCATCCATTTAGAGATTGGGATTATCAAAATGACGACAATCCCCCATCTGCATTACTTGATATCATTAACGAGATTCAATTAAATGCTGGAGACATCTTACTTGGATGGATTACAGTAGCAAGCACAACAGATGAGTTTGCTAAAAGACATAGTCATACAAGATACGACCAATTGCGTAACTTAATTGCTGCTGCAATAGAGCGTGGAACATATAACTATGACTTTACAAAAAGTACAAGAGCTTGGTATGACTTGAATGGTATAGCACGCAATCATGTACAACAAACAACAAACGACAAACAAGAAAGGACAGGATAATAATATGTGTGTAATAGCAAGTATTCCTGCAGGAAAAACAATAGACGATAAGACGTTCGAACAAATGTGGAGTAGAAACCCAGACGGTGGCGGTATCGCTTACATTACAGACTCAGACAAGATTGAGGTATTCAAATCTATGGATGAGCAAGAACTGTTAGCACAATACAAAGTGATAAGTAAAAAGCATGGTAATCATGACATGCTTATCCACATGCGTATTGCGACACACGGTTCTGTATGTATGGATAACAATCACCCATTTTGGATTGACCCACATACAGTGTTCGCACACAACGGTATATTGCCTAGCCACTTTCATCCATCTGCTAAGTCAGACTTGTCTGACACAAGATACTTTAACCAAGTATATTTGCAGTATGTGAAGCCAGTGGCGTTCGATGACGAAGGATTCCGTGAGCAATTGGGAGAGATTATTGGCTTTAACAAGCTGGTAATACTATCAACCAATGCTAAGTTGCGTAAAGAATCTTACATAATCAACGAACGACAAGGCGATTGGGAAAATGGTGTATGGTATTCAAATACACATCACCTACCAGCGAAGAGTTTTGTATTCGGTGGTGGCAAAACAAACTACAAGAAAGATAAAAGCAAGACCAAGTCTTCATCACGATATCAGTTAGACCTAACAAGTAGTACTGATAAAGGGTATATGGTCAATCCAGAACTGTACACTGACCCGACATTTGTTGAGTCAGTCTCTGCAATGTTAGATTACACTGGGTTCACTGATATAGAAGACATGCTTATTGAATATGAGATGGAAGTCAATCCAGTAACAGGTGACTTTGTTTGCTTAGCTTGTGGCGAGGCAATAGGTACTGACACAAGAAGAGCGTGTCTAAAGGACTGTTGGGCTACAGAAATGTTAGGACTTGGGTCAGAGTATGACGACCAAGAATGGCAAATGGATTCATGCGATGTAAGAATCGATGTAGATAAAATAGCTAGGGACTCTAAGTAGTCTCTAGCGGAAAGGATATAAATATGGCAGTTCCAAAATGGAATTTAGAATTAGTCAAACGTGATATACAAGGCATAAAGTTATTATCAAATGGCACAGTAAACGTTGAAATACGTGAAGAAGGTACAGCTCAGTACGTTAGAACTGGTCATCTCGATGTAACTTTAAGTGATATATTTCCAGACTTAGAATCGGATATGGACGACAATCCTGAAAGCTACAGTGATATGCAGGATGTAATACTCCAGTACATATATGACGAAGGTATTGTGTACGACTATGAACTTGTTGAAGAAGACTTTCACGACTTCGACAGTGACGACATAACCATGAACGATATCAATCTATACAACAGTGAGGGTGCAAGTGTTACACCTTCAGAAGTAGACAACATGCTCGAGGGAGCATAGAAAGGAGCCCAATGGGTTACTTAATAAACTTGTTCAAAGCAGAACAGAAAATAAACAATATCAAAAGTCAAGGGTACGATGATACCTTTGACTCCTTAATAGACGAATCGTTTATCAATAGCGATAGAAAGGAGGAATCATAATGCCTATGTATTTAATACAAGAAGAATACAAAGAGAATGTCGTAGGAGTAAGAGTTGTATCTGTTATAGCAGATAGTAAACAAGATGTTCTTGATGGAGACTATGAGATGAATGACATAGTAGAGGAACTAATCGCTAGTGCTGACTGCTATGAAACAAGCATGGTAGATGATGTCAAGTACCTTTTAGGTAATTGGAAAGAAATAGTTAAGGAGGACTAGTGGTAGAAGTACTTAATAGATTAAAAGAAAGACAAGCATATAGCGCTGAGTATTGGAAAGATACTTATCCAGATATGAGACCTATCAACAATATTAGTGGTGCAGAGCCAATGGATAATAAAAGTTGGGAGCTAGGTTTCTATGAGGGGTTAGCGTATGCAGTAGATGTCATAGAAGGGAATAGATAATGCCTAAGTTATTTTATGCAAGTATATCAAAAGATATAACTGTTTATGCTGATGATGAATCAGACGCATTATACGAAATAAGAAAGATGTATCAAAACTTCGGAGAGAATCTTGAGGTTGAGATATTTGATGAGGAGGAAGAATAATGGCTAATACATTTAACATCACATTTCAATTTGATATAGAAGTTGAATGTGAAGAGGAAGATATAAATAACGAAGTGTTGAAATGGTGGATAGCAGCGAGTGAAAACTTATATCCATTTTATAAAATAGAGGAGGAAAAGTAATGGGAGTACCAAATTGGAATAAGCCTGATTTCATAATAGATGAAAGAGAATTAGCAGTTGACGAAGATGGTCATGCCTTTAGACATATAGATGAAGGTAACCTACCCTTTGACACTGGCACTGCTGTAAGGGTAACTGAAAGAGTTACTGGTGTAGCATACTACAGTGAGACCAGGACTTTGGATATACCTATATCAGATATAATCGAGCACGCTAATAATATGGAGTACGAGATTGGAACCAGACACGACCTTGAAACTCTTGCAGAAGATATGTCATCGGAGATGGAGTTCGACGACTACAACGATGATATCGAATACGACGACCACGATGCGAATGATTGGTCAATTGAATCATCAGAAACTATATAAAGAAAGGACGATATGTTAGTAGACAATAGACTAAGTGAAGATAGAAAAGCA
>MDTG01242281.1_pt1 | contig 11575 bp, 11 predicted proteins | sample 811421 | NCBI WGS metagenome assembly MDTG01 (sample SAMN05326645, study PRJNA326480) | marine metagenome | isolation source: seawater | place: Pacific Ocean: South East | collected 2011
AAACTTACCTCCTTCTCTTAATCTTTTACTCATATAATTTTCTTTATATGAACCACATAAAGGATCAAATACTTTCATATAATTCATATTATTAATATCACCAATAGGAACTAAATATTCATTCCAAGTACTAGATGATTCTTTAGGTATATATTTATCAGGGAAATAATATGTATTTCTATATTGTATTAGATAATGTATATGTTTTTCTATGGAACATATTTCAGTATCATTTTTACAGAAATCACATTGACACCCCATAATCCATTTTTTATTTTCAGGTAATGTATTAAATGGTAAATGAAGAAAATGTATATTTTTAACTTTAGCTTCCCATAATGATTTTTGTATATAATTATGTCTTTTTTGCCATGAAGGTATTTTAGCAGTTAATGGTATATAATTTCTCCAAAATAATTTTAATGAATATATATATATTTTCTTCTGTATATCGTGAGGTAATTTAGAAATTTGATTTTTAAGAGTTTTATTCATTTTTAAATAAATAGTTTATATTTATATTTAAATATGAAATTAAAATTAATAAAAAAAGAAAAAGATTATTCAATGATTTTAGAATCAAAAATATTATATCATGAAATAATAAGAGATAATAAAAATTATTTAAATAATTTATTAAAAAGATATGAATATTTAATAGAAAAGGAAAAATTATATACACAAAAAGAAATCATAGATCAAAAATTATATGAATTAGAAAATATATATTTATTACATATTAATAATAAATAATTTTATTTATATTTTATTAATTTTACTACCTAATTTAGGATTATTATCAATAATAAATTGTTTTTTTTCTTTAACAGAATCATATTTACAATTATGTTGATGAGGATTATGATGTGATATACAAAATTTAAGTCCACATTTACAAGTAAAATTTATCATTTTTAATTTTTTATTGCAATGAGAGCATTTACCATATTTATTTTTAGATTTATGGGGAGCATTAATATTTCCAATATTATTATTAGAATTATTTTTACTAATATTATTATTGGATCTAATATCTGTATTATTATTTGTTGAATTAATATTAATATCATTAATGATATTATTACAATTAATGATATTATTGAATTTATTGTTTGTATCATTGATATTTGGATTCATTATAATGTTAACTAAAAAGACAAATAAAAAAAATCAAATTTAATTATAATAACCAAAATGATTCAAATTTCATAAAATTGTCCCAAGATGTATTTTTTGATATTTTTTTAGAATCGTTTTTATTATTATTTTTAATATCTTTTAATTTATTATTATTATCTTTCATTTCTATAAATTTTTTTTTTATTTTGGGAACATCCATTATAAAAAATTTATCCATTTATTAATATATGTTAAGAAAATAATTTTAAGTAAATTATTAATTAGTTAAAATTCTAGGAGCGATACTCATTGTCATAAGTTCTTGAAATAATAGTTTACATGCATATGGTATATAAACTTTAGTGAAATCACTATAATTATTACATTTTTTGCATTCATAAATATTATTTTTATTATTTCCTGGAGATATCATTTTACATTCATTGCAAATAAATATACTGAATTTATCAGATACATCCATTAATCTTTCTTTAAGGAAATTACTAGTACCATGAGCAATCATACAATCACGTTCCATTTCTCCAAATCGTAGTCCTCCATGAGCAATTCTACCTTCAGAAGGTTGTCTTGTCATTGATACGATTGGACCAGCTGAACGACTATGAATTTTATCGGCAGACATATGTTTAAGTCTTTGATAATATGTTGGTCCCATAAAGATAGATGTTTTTATTTGATCTCCATTGAATCCATTATATAATACTTCATTACCAGAACCTTCAAATCCACAATATTCGAGTGTTTTAATAATATCATCAACATTTGTATTATTAAAACCGGTACCATCACCAGAATAACCTAATTCAGTACAAGCTTTACCTAAAATACATTCTAAAAGTTGAGCGATTGTCATTCTACTAGGAATAGCGTGAGGATTAACAATAATATCAGGAACAATACCATCTTTTGTTCTTGGCATATCTTCTTGTAAATATGTCATTCCTACTGTACCTTTTTGACCATGACGACTTGAAAATTTATCCCCGATTTGAGGTATTTTAATTTTCCTTGTTCTAACATTACAGAACCGATAACCTTCATTATTTCTGTCTATATAATTTTTATCAATATAACCATTTTCATTGGGTCTTAATGTTGTACTACTATCTTTATAAAGATAATCTTTATCTTTTGATTTTTTAATAGGAATAATTTTACCAACAATAATATCATTAGATGTAATATATGTATTTTCTTTAATTAAACCATTAGATTCTAATTTATCATAATTACAAGGTTTAGGAAATAATAATTTATCAACATCTGGCGAACAAAATTTATCTTCTTCACCAGTTAATTGATCTTTTTTTTCTTCTTCTTTATATGTTCTGTAAAATGTTGATGAAAATAATCCTCTATCAATAGCAGATTGATTTATAATTACAGAATCTTCTTGGTTGTAACCACTATAAGTAGCAATAGCAATAATTGCATTGATACCATTTGGTAATTTATTAAAATTAAAATATTTCATCATTTTAGTATTAACTAAAGGTCTTTGTGGATAATGTAAAATATGTGAAAATGTATCATATCTATTATTATAATTAGATAATGGAATTCCAACAGCTTGTTTCCCCATAGCAGATTGATATGTATTTCTTGGTGCTTGATTATGATTTAAGAACGGAATACAAGAAGCCAATGATCCTAATATCATAGATGAATCAATTTCTATATGAGTTGTTTTTTCTGTTGCCTGAGATAATTTATTTGATATAAGAATATTATTTGTTTCATGAATATCTATATATTCAATATATTTAGTATTATAATTATCATTTAATAATAGATCATTCCAAGATTTATTTTTTAATAAATCTAAATTGATATTATATTTATCTTTATATAAGATAAGTGGTCTTATACATCTACCTCTATCACTAAAGATAAATATACTATTATCTATATAATCCCAATAAATACTACAATAATGATGAATTAAATTTTCATATCTATATTTTTTAAAATCATTATATAATTCATTGGGTTTTATTGTATAACCTAACCATATTCCATTAACAAATATTTTAATATAATCATTTTTATTTTCAGTAAATATATCTATATCATTTATATTTATAATATATTTATTTATATAATACAAGATAATATCTTCAGGAATTTCATTGGTAATTTCACATGTCATTGCTAAATTTTTAACAACTCCAACTGATTGACCTTCTGGTGTTTCCGTAGGACATATAAATCCCCATTGACTGTTCTGTAATTTTCTTGGAGCAATAAGTTTACCAGTACTATCAACAGGTGTACTTAACCTTCTTAAATGAGATAAAGTACTCATAAATGTAAGACGATTTAATACTTGTGAAACACCTTGTTTATTAATATTATTTTTCATACCCCAATTACCTGTGGCAAGAGCACTTTTAAGAATATTTTCTATATATCCGGATTTTATCATTTTATTAATATTAAGATCATTAATAATTTCAGTATAATCATTTGTAATGTTCCATAAACCAAGAGAAACTTCTTTTGTTATATAAATTTTTATATCTTTTGTAATTTTATTTAATGATTGATAAATTAAATTACCCATTAAAACACCGGGTGTTTCTATTCTTTTATTTTCATAAGAATCCCTATTACTAGATGGTATTAAATTCATACATCTTTTTAATAATTTATTTATCATTAAACCAATAAATCTAATTTTAGTTTTATTATCATTTCCTAAATGAGGTAATAAATCATTATTAAGAATATTAATACAATATTCATTTTTCATTTCTTGAGGAAAATTAATATTAGAATGATTAATATATTTTGATATATAATATATTGCTTGAGTTTCTGTATGACAATCATATTTTTGAGATAATGATTTTTGTAATAATTTAATCATATTTTTTTCTTCATATGAATTATTATTATCAATAATATGATATAATATTTCTTTATCTGTTATACATCCTAAAGCTCTAAAAATTATAGAAATAGGTATATCAGTTTTAATTCTTGGAAATGATATATAAATAGTATTATCATACGATAATGATTTATTTGTAATTTTTACTGATGTAGTTTTTGTAATTCCAAATAAATGAGGAGGACTAGATCTTACTTCAGCTACATATTTATATTTAGTATTTGTTCTTGATAATTCATATATTTGAATAATATTAGGAACAATTTTTTCCTGTGTAATTAATACTTTTTCATTGCCATTGATAATTGTATAACCACCTAAATCATATTTACATTCAGAAAATATATCTTCTTTATATACACAATATTTTGATTTTACTATAATAGGAATTTTACAAAGTAAAATATTTTCTATCTTTTTTATTGGTAAGTCAATTGTTATATCATTTTCAATGATTTTATATTTAATATCAATATTAATAATAACAGATAATGAATAAGTAAAATTTCTTAATCTAGCTATATTTGGTGTCATAATCTTACTACAACCATTATTTTCAGTATAATAAGGTCTATCTATTTTTATTGATGAAATACTCATTGTAATATTTTTTATTTTATCATTCTTAAAATCTATAGATAAAGGAAAAGATTGAGATAATATCTTTGGTAAAATATTATCAATTAAATCATTATATGAATCAATTTGATGACTTACAAAAATATTATCCCTTTTAAAATATTTATCAATAATCAAATCATTATATTGATTATTATCCATTTAAGATAGTATTTAAATCTAAATTAATATTTTATTTTTAAATCAAATTTTTTAACTTATTGCTAAATTTTTTATACTTTCTGGCATTTCAATTGTGTCAAATATATTATTTACTGTAATATTTTCTTCTTTAAATTTATCTTTTAAAAATTGTGAAAATTCATTAAAAATATTATATGTTTCATAAAATGATATCCAATCTAAAAATTTTTCGCGATATACTTTATATCCCGTAATAGGATCTTGATCAGAACTTACTATATTATATTTACTAAATATCTTTTGACACTGAATAACAATAATAAATGCCTGAACTAATATTGGATCTAATAATAATTCATATTCTGTACAAAATTCACATGAAAATTTTAATAATCGTATTGGATCGATTGTCCATGGTTTTATTTTATCTATATTTTCTTGTAAAAATATTTCTACTTTTTCACTTATTAATTCTTCTTCATTTATATCATATTTTATTAAATATTTTAAAACATATATCAGTTTATTTATATCTATATTTTCAGGATCGGGATCACTTTTTTCAAAAATATCACATATAAGGTCTATTCCGTATTCTTTATATTTTGGTACTTCCCAACAAAATCCAAAATCATATATTATTAATTTATGATGATTATTTATAGTATCACTTTTTATTTTCCAATTTCCCTTATGCAAATCTCCATGATGAAAATTTAATATTTGCTGATTATTTCTCGTAAATGATACTAATAATAATGCTATTTTATTTAATTGATATTCTGATAAATCTAAATCCTCAAATCTTTCACCTTTTTCATATGACATTATCATAATATTTTCACTTGTTTTTATCAAATCAGGTACAATAATAAAATCATTATTTTTATAATATTCTTTAAATTTTAATAAATTATTACTTTCATGAACAAAATTTGATTGTTCATTAAATTGTGTAATAAATGTATTTATATCAAACGGAAATTTATTATTTAATATTGTTTTTATTATTGGAAAATATTTTATAATATTATAAAATTTCTTAAAAAAATTTATTTCATTTTGGATATTTGGGTGTAATATTTTTAATACATAATGATTTGATTCTTGATATTTTGTCATTGGTTTATCTTTTATTAAATATGTTTGACCCATACTACCCGAACCAATCATATCTATTATTTCATAATCATCTGTTAATTCTTTATTAAATGTATTCTTATATTCATCTATTGTATATTCTAATGAATGAGAATTACAATCTTCATAAAATTTCTCTAATTTAATTAACCATGAAGACTTATTATTATTATTATCATATAATAATTCTAATTTTGGTAATGACCATTGTGTGAATTTTATCGCCACAGAGCCACATATATTTATTTTATCTATTACAATATCTAATAAAATATCACTATGATTACCTGTATTATTATAATTATTAATATAATTCCTAATTGAATTTATTAATAATATATAATTATAAATATTTTGTATGAAGGTTATCATTTATTTATGTAATTAATAAATATATAAAAATAAACTTATAAGTCTATTATTATAAGTTTATTTAAAAAGAAATATATAATCTTTAAATTATAATGTCATTACAAAAAACTATTAAAGATTTAATTTTCTTTTATGTCAAATCTAATTATGAAAAATATTTAACTGAAAATAATATTACAATAATCCCCGACTCAGAAATTGATAATGTTATTCATAAATTATATGATGAAAGAAAATCTCATATTCAAATATTTATTAAAGATGCATTAAAACAATTATATGAAAAAAAAATGAATGAATATCCTGGTGATCAAACTATTAAAAATATATTATTAAATATCTTTCAAGACGATGAATTATGTAAAAATAGAGTTATTATTGAAATAAAATTACATCAAGAATCATTAAAAAAATAAAATATATGATATAGTATCACTATGAACAAAATGAACAAAAAAGTAGTCTTGGCAAAAAAATTAAAATCACCTAAAAAATCGAAAAAATCATCAAATAAAAATAATGATTCATTAAAAAAATACAAACAATATCTAAATAATGAATTCACACAAAATCCAGATGATAAAATAAATAAAACTATTAATATTAAAAGAAAATACAATAAATCAAAAGTAGATATTAAAGATATTAATGATATAGAACAAAAAATGTTAGAAATAAAAAATTCATCTATTAAAATGCCCACGCAAAATAATAATAAGAAACCAGAACCGATTGTTGATAACAAGAAACCTGTTGATAAGAAACCTGTTGTTGATAAGAAACCTGTTGATAAGAAACCAATTGTTGATAACAAGAAACCTGTTGATGATAAGAAACCAGTTGATAATAAGAAACCAGTTGATAATAAGAAACCAGTTGATAATAAGAAACCAGTTGATAATAAGAAACAAGTTGTTGATAAGAAACCAATTGTTGATAAGAAACCAGTTGATAATAAGAAACCATTTGTTGATAAGAAAAATGAATCAAAAAAATCATCTAAGAAAAAATCTAAAGTAATTCGTAAAAACAAAAGAAATTCATTGAAAAAGAAGGGAAGTAGAAGAGTAAGTATAAAAAATCGTAAGATAAATAAAACAGAATTAGAGAAAGCGGAATCAAAATTACAAGAATATAGTAAAAAGAAAACAGAAGATATTAAAAAAGAATTAAAAGAGAATGGTATCAAAGTAAGTGGTAAAAGTAATAGATTATTAAGAGATATCTATTTATATTCAAAAATGAGTAATATAAATATTAAACATGAAAAATAATTATTATATAATAATATATAATGATTGATTTAGAATTAAATAAAAGTTTATTTTTATTATTTTTAGTTGTTTGTGGTAATTATATAGGCGAATTATTAGGATGTAAAACTCAAAAATTATTAAGTGATAATATATTTATGAAACATATTGTATTATTATGTTTAATATTTTTCACTATTAATTTAATAGGTGATAAAAAATCTCATCCAATAGAAGTTGCAAAGAAAACATTATTATTATGGTTATTTTATCTGATATTAACAAAAATGAATTTACAATTTACATTAGTAGTATTATTTTTATTATTTAGTCTTTATGTATTTGATGAATATCAAGGTTATTTAGATGAAAATAAAATAGAATATGAAAAAGAAAATTATGATAATTATAAATTATATTTACAATATTTAATAATCGGTATAATGATTTTTGGATTTATATCTTATTATTTAAAGCAACAAAAAGAACATAGTAAAGATTTTGATAATATTAAATTTTTATTAGGAACTGTAAAGTGTGATTTCAAAGATTAATTTTATTTAATATATATATATATATATGGAAGAATATTTAACATTTGATATTATTAAAAGTTTATTTTTATTAGTATTAGTTGTTTCAGGTAATTATATTGGAGAATTACTTGGTTGTAGAATGAAAAATGTATTACATAATAATATTTATGTAAAACAAATTACATTATTTTTACTGATATATTTTACTTTAGGTTTAGTTGGAGATGATATAAAACATCCATTAGATGTTTTAAAAGATACGGTAATTTTATATTTATTATATATCATTTTAACAAAAACACATTTATATTTTACAGTAATAATATTGTTTTTTGTATTTTGTTTATATATAATTGATGAATTTGAAAAATATAATGAAGAGAAAAAAATAAATTATGATAAAGACTTTTACAAAAAAATGAAAAATAATATAATGAAAATGGTAATATTATTAGTTATTGTAGCATTTTTACATTATTTATACATTAAAAAAAAAGAATATAAAAATAATTTTAATATAATTACATTTTTACTGGGTAATACTACTTGTAGAAATAATTAAAATATAAATTTTTTTATGAATTATTATAAATGAGTGAAAATAATTCAACTAATTTTAAAAATTCTTATGCTGAACAAGTTAATGAAATTATTAATACTTTAGATTTAAATTCAGAAACTGATCGTAATATTTTAAAAAGTAGATTTTTAGGTGAAGTAATTAATTACGAAAAAAGAAAATTACATACTAAAAAATATTATGATATTTTTCGTTTTATAGTAACAACTGGTAGTATATTATTACCTGCTATTTTATCATTAGGACAAATGGATCCAGCAAAGTTGCCTAAACATTTTGATCAATGGACATATTGGGCATCATGGACTATTTCATTAATGGTGACTGCTAGTAATGGATTTTTACAATTATTTAGTTTAGATAAAAATTATTTTGAATATGCATTAACAACGGAACAACTTAAAACTGAAGGATGGCAATATTTTCAATTATCTGGTAAATACGAAGACGATGAATCTCACCAAGAAGCATATAAAGCATTTAGTAAATCGATAGAAAATATTAAAAGAAAACAAGTTGAAAAAGAATTTTCCGGTAAAGGTGATGTAAATAAAAATAAAAAAGAAAAAAAGTTTGATTTCCAAGGAGAATTAATGAAAAATTTACCAGATCATTTAAAAACGCAAAACCCTGATATAGAAAAAGGAAAATCTAAAACTGAAGAATTAGATAATCTATTAAATGATAAAATGAACAAAATGGATAAATTAATGAAAATATTAGAAGATAAAAATAAAGATACCAGTTCAGTAAAAGAAATATTAACAGAATCTATACAAGAACAAGTTAGTGAAGTAGCAACTGATGTAGTTAAAAAAGCTATTGATAGTGTTGATGAATAAATAAATATATATATATATATATATATATGCTGTGTGGTAAAAATAAGAAGACTGATAGATGTATGCAGGTTTATAATGAAAAGGATATATCAAGTGATTGTGAAGTAAATAATACTACATCACAAAAAAGATGTAAAAGAAAAACTATAAAAACTACACCAAGACCAAGAGGAAGACCAAAGAAAACAGTACCTAAAACTATACCTAAAGAGAAAATATGTCCCAAAGGCAAAGAGTTAAATCCAAAAACAGGTAGATGTAATAAAATTAAACCATTAAAGAATTCTGTTAATAAATCTCCCCCAAAAAGTATAAATGAATATTATAATTTAATATCATTAAAATGGAATATAATGCTTAAATATGTTAGAGAAAATAGAAACACTAATGTTGATGATCTATTTGATGATATGGAAGAATATTATAGAAAGAAAAAAAAAGAATATGGTTTCGGTATTTTTGATCCTAAATTAAAAGATGATAAATTCAAATCAAAATATAAATTGCAATATTGTGATGAAGTTCTTAAATATATAAATTATATGATGAAAAAATATAATATTCCTGAAAAAATATGTCCCAAAGGCAAAGAGTTAAATCCCAAAACAGGTAGATGTAATAAAATTAAACCGCCTCCTAAACCGAAAGGAAGACCACGAAAAGATAAACCGAAAACACCAGTTAAACCCGTAAAACCAAGAGAAAGTAGTAGTGATTATGAGGAAATTAAATACAGATGTGAACCAGGTAAAATATATAATCATTCGACGGGTAGATGTGTAAAGAAAGATTCAGTAATGGGTAAAAAAATCATGACAACAAGTATAACAGATACAATTGGAGGTCCAATAACTATGAATTATTATAAATTTGAACATGATGGTGTAAAAAGACATATATTATTTTTTGGTGATGAACATACTCAATATAAAATACATAATTCAAAAAATATAATACAAATTACAACATTAATAAAAAAAATTATAAGAAATTCTCCTTATTGTATAGATTTATTTTCAGAAAATCCTCCATATGAAAATAGAGCAAAAGGGAAAGCGTTACAATTATATGGTAGTCCTCTATCAGCAATTCGTAATGAATTTGGGACATGTCCTTCTCATAATTTTTATGGAAAATGTAAATATAAAAATTTAAGATATCATAATTGGGATCTTAGATTTCAAAGAACACCTGGTGGACTGTATTTAGCAAATCCATATGATGAAGTATTTATGAGAAGTGGTGATGAATATAATAAAATTATTAAAAAATTCCCTAAAAAAGATATTATTTATTATTTATTAGGATTCACTGAAAAATTATCTAAAAATAAAGAAAAAGAAATAGATAGACATTTTGATCATTTATTTGATGAATTATATAAAAGAGATAGTTTCGATGAAGCGGTAACTCTCCCTGAATTATTAAATGAAAGAAGAAAACTTATTCGTAAAGAATATAATAAATGTATGAAATCAGTTAAATTTCCAAAAGATTTATTAGAAACATTTGTAGATTCATATGATAAATCAAATGATACTGATTTAACATTAGTATTCACAGATTTTTATATGATTTGTAGAATGTTTATGAATTTTGATACCAATAAAAAAACACCAAAATTATGTCCAACAAAAGGCAAAAATAATTTTAAAACACCAAGATATATTATTGTTTTTGCAGGTGATGCTCATGTTCAAAATGTTATTAAATGTCTTGGAAATTTATTTGGAGAAGATAAATTTAAACCAGAATATTGTACTAAGAAAATACACATGAATAAATTAATTAAATTAAATGATTTATATACAGGAGACATATGGAGAGGTTCACATTATATGAAATATAAAGATCATCATAATATAACAAAAGTTGATGAATTATTTAAAGATTTTTATGAATAATTATTACATTTTCTTTGCAGTATCAATTACATATTTTAATGTAATACCAAATTTATATTTTTATAGTTTTCATAAATTGTCTATATGAATCCTCTGTTTACCGGTAGTATTCGAATTGTTTTAATACTTCATCAAATGTAAGTTCTTTTTTTG
>MDTG01442995.1_pt1 | contig 11575 bp, 7 predicted proteins | sample 811421 | NCBI WGS metagenome assembly MDTG01 (sample SAMN05326645, study PRJNA326480) | marine metagenome | isolation source: seawater | place: Pacific Ocean: South East | collected 2011
CACCAGATCCAACTGTAACAATATCAAGCATGGGTGTTTTGACCGGATAAGATTCCACCATAGATGAAGAAGTATACATTGGCGTCTGTTTCTCAACTATTGAAACGTCTGTAGAAGTGCCACCAACGTCACTAGTAAGGATATCATCAAAGCCTGCAAGCTTGGCCATATGAACTGCGCCCAAGATACCAGCCGCGGGACCCGAAAGAAGCATAGTTACAGGCCTTTTAGAAGCAGTTGAATGCTTCACAACACCACCGCTTGATTGCATAATCAAGAAGGGAGCTTTTTTTGATTTGTTGGCAATGCTATCTGCAGCATGCTGGAGATACGTTTGACAATAAGGCTTTACCATAACGTCAACCAAGGTAGTCATTGCACGCTCATATTCTCTATACTCAGGCAAAACTTCGCTAGAAATTGATACAAACAGTTCTGGGAAGTTGTCTGAAATTATAGATTGAATATGCTGTTCATGTGCAGCATTTGCATAAGAATGTAAAAGACACACCGCAATACAACTAGCACCATCTTCAACTAATTCACGCACGGCATCCACTGTTTGTTTTTCATCAATAGCTTCTATTTCCGAACCATCATATAAAAGCCTCCCGGACACTTCGCGCACCATGTGAAGTGGAACCAGCCTTGGCGGCTTGACCCAAAAAAAAGAGTTACCATAACCATCTGGAACCGACTGTCGGGCAATTTCAATCATATGGCGAAACCCCTTTGTCACAAGAAGGCCTAGCCCGTCAAATTTATGTTCTAACACAGCATTAGTTGCGACTGTTGACCCGTGAAGAACCGTTTCTAGCTGTGAACTCAAATTATCTTTGTTATCAACTACCTTTTCAATAGACTTTAATAACCCAACACTTGGATTCTTAGGAGTGGAAGATGTTTTTAAGGCAACCATTTCGCCTGTCACTTCATCAATTGATATGATATCCGTAAATGTCCCACCAGTGTCAATTGCAAGTCTTTTACTCATCTGGTTCCCTAATATCCATTTAATGGATATATTATCCATTTTATATATACTGTAAACAATAATTAGTGACTACAAAGGGATAATAATGAGGACAAATTATATTGATACATTGTCATTTCGAAAAAGTTGCTGAATACTTCGATTATTAGAAGTAAACTTTTATTGGATATTAAGTACAAACATCTGAGAAAGAACTGACTTGGCGAACGTACTGTATGACAAAATATTCGGATCAAATGTAAATAGCGATAAGGTTTTTTTGCAAACAGAGAACAGCAGCATAACCTATAAAAAGTTTACTGAGCTCTCGAATAAAATTGCAAATGCCCTCACACAAAATGGTTTAAGGCCTGGAGACCGTGTAGCCATTCAAGCTGAAAAATCCGTTACTCAGCTGGCAGTATATGCGGCCACAATCAAAGCAGGCGGTGTATATTTGCCGTTAAACACAGCGTATACTGCTACCGAACTGGAATATTTTATATCAGATGCTCAACCCAGAATAATTATTTTGGACAAAAAGTCATTCAATTCAACAAAAAAAAATTATCCTTACAATGCAGCAAATTTTTTTACACTTAACCAAGACGAAACTGGTTCACTTTCTGACGCAATAAGTTCCTACTCAACAAAATTTACTCCAGCCAATAGAGGCGATGAGGACATCGCGGTGGTCATGTACACTTCAGGAACAACTGGCAAAGCAAAAGGGGCAAAGCTATGCCATCGCAACCTAAAAACTAACGCAGAGGTTTTAGAAAAAAGCTGGAAGTTCACAGAAAGCGACGTTCTTTTACATATGCTTCCGACCTATCACACGCATGGGTTGCTAGTTGCTTGTAACCTTTTAGCAATGGTAGGAGGTACTATTATATTTCTTCCAAAATTCAACTCACAGGATGCGATTAGATGGATGCCTAAGGCAACTGCGATGATGGGTGTCCCTACTTTCTATACCCGATTATTAGATAGCCCCAAATTTACAAAAACCGTGACTAAAAATATAAGACTTTTTATATCGGGGTCTGCCCCAATGCTTGAAGAAACCCACAAAGAATTTCAAATACGCACGGGGATAACAATCCTTGAGCGGTACGGAATGACTGAGACAAATATGAGTACTTCGAACCCCTATATCGGAGAAAGGAAACCTGGGACAATTGGAAAACCACTAACAGGAGTAGAAATAAGGATTACAGACGGAAAAACAGGTAAAAAAGTAAAAAATGGTCAAATAGGTGAGATTGAACAACGCGGTAATAACGTATTTTTGGGTTATTGGGAAATGCCAGAAAAAACCAAAGAAGCCTTTACACGAGATGGTTTTTTCAAAACTGGTGATTTGGCCTTCGAAGATGAAAGTGGTTACATAACATTGGTCGGCCGGAATAGCGATATGATAATTTCCGGAGGTTTAAATGTATATCCCAAGGAGGTCGAAAGTGCTATCGATCAGTTAGACGGAGTTTTAGAGTCAGCCGTAATTGGAGTCGCGCATGCAGACTTTGGGGAAGCCGTGATTGCCTTTATTGTCTGTGACGGTAAAAAACTTGACCCTGAAAAAATGAAAACTGCGCTTGGAACTCGAATTGCGAATTTTAAACAACCAAAAGCCTATCTGTTTTTAGATCAGTTGCCTCGAAATTCTATGGGTAAAGTTCAAAAAGCCGCATTAAGGAAAGAATACTCAGGTTTTTTTAAATAACAGGTCTTAATAATAAAAGGTTATTAGATATCTTCAATTAGTAATACTTGGTGAAACCGCTTTACTACTCTACTCAAATTAAAAGCAAATTTTGTAAAGAATAATTAAAAAATTCGTCCGTAAAACTATTGTTAAAGCTGATTAATAATAAAATGAATCCAGACATATTTATTCGTAACTATTCATGAGATTATCAGAATTGAATTTACCTATTTACTTTCAAAGTCTTCCAAAATGATACCATTATTGATGTCAAAAGGTTAATTTTCATTGCCTCGTCGAGATCGCCAGATCATTCCCGAGGTATGGAAATTACAATATCTTAAAGTGCCTTTACCTGATCTAAAAGTTCTCTTTAGATTTTGTATCAAAAAGCTGTAAATAAGCGTTTAATCAATCAAGATATTAAAATTGCCAATTTCATCTTTTGAAAGTAAAGATCTCTGCAATTCTCTAAAAGCAATTCTTGGAGAATGTAACTTTAAATCTTTATTATCTTTCTTATATTTGCCAAACCTATACTTTGACGGATAGCAACATCATTTTTTTAGTTGTAGTTTATATCTTTTATAAAAATTATCTTAAGTATTACAGTATTAATTTCTTGCGCCTAATTCATTTTGCACTTCGAGAAAAGCGCCGAAATTGTCAAAAATTCAAAGTTTAGATTATGTTCTTTCTTCTCTCGAATAAGGCGTACCCAAAGCTTTTGGACTCATGTCTCGTCGGTCAGACAAACTTGACCAAATCATCACTCCAAGAGTAACTGCATATGGCAGCATTAACAAATAATACTGTGGTAATTGTACTCCAGAAGCAGCTAAGCGCGGAATAAGAGCTTCAATGCACCCGAACAAAACCGCACCTAATATTGCTCGGTCCAATCTCCATTGAGAGAAGATAACCAGCGCAATAATAATCCAGCCACGCCCACCAGAAATTCCATCAACCCAAATTTTTGAAACCCCTACCGTTAAGTATCCTCCAGCTAATCCGATAAGAAACCCACTCGCCAAAATTGCTGCGCAACGTAATAATGTAACGTCCACACCCGCTGCATCAGCTGCTTCAGGGTTTTCGCCTACTGCCCGTAATTTCAGCCCACTTTTGGTTTTGTTCAAAAAGTAAGCACATGCAATAAATATTAGAATCAAAAAGTAAATAAAAGCATCTTGACCAAAGAAAATGGGTCCTAGGAAATAAATTTCTTGCAACTTTTCATAACCAAGGACCTCTAGGCCTACAAATGACTTGTTTACAAGACCTAAGTTTTTTCCAATTAAAGCGGTTAAACCTTGGCCTAGGAATACGATTATTAGACCTGCAATTACCTGATTTATTCGTAATATTGCAACTAGTAATGCAAATACAGCTCCCAAAACCATTCCAGCAAACCCAGAACACAAGAGAGCAACGTAGGCCATTTCTCCATAAATTATAATAAAACCAGCGCCGGTCATAGCTCCTACCAGTAAAAAACCTTCTGTCCCTAAATTTAATACGCCAGACTTTTCACAAATTATCATTCCTAAAACGCCTAGAGCAAAAGGTGCAGCGAAAGCCGGTACACTGGAGAGCCAATAGATTAAAAATTCCATTATCTTATCGCCGCCTTCTAATTGTATACCTTACAAAAAACTCTGATCCCGCTACAGTCATTACAATTATCGCTTGTACTAATTGAACCATCGCATAGGGTACTTGATAAAAAACCTGAAGGGTTTGCCCTCCTATCATTAACATTGAAAATAATAATGCAACAACCACAACCCCTAACGGGTTTTCTCGCGCTAAGAATGCTATTAGTATGCCAGAGAAACCATAGCCTACAAAAAATGACTGTGTCATTCGGCTTTCAATGCCAGCACTAATTGCGAGTCCACAAACACCTGCAATCGCTCCCGATGCAAGGGCTATTAATGAAATTGATAGAGTCACTTTAATACCCATAGACCTAGCCATATCCAAATTTGCATGAAGAAACTTTGTTAAAAGCCCAAAACGCGAACCATAAAATATTAGGTGAGCTAGAATTATTAAAGCAATTACTAGAAAGATTGACGTATTGACCTCATACCATCCTATGCTATCAAATAACTCCTGCTTATTGTAAAGTTGTGAACTGGGAAAACCAGTCTCAGGATCTTTCCAGCTTCCATAAAGAAGATGCAGTAGGAAATTGAAGGCAATATAATTAAGAAGTAATGTTGAAATAATTTCGTTTATTTGCAGTCTTATTTTTAAGAATACAGGTAAAGCTATCCAAATTACCCCACCGAATGCTGACGCTAGGCCCATTAGTAAAAACCGAGTTGAAGGAGGGCCAATATCATTTATTGCAATAAATGTAGCAGCAATTGACCCGAATATAATTTGACCTTCGATCCCGATATTCCAAAAACGTGCTTTAAAAGCGATTGCAGCTGCAAGACCTGCTAATATTAGTGGAGTTGACTGAACTATGACTGCAGATAGATTTTTAGGATTAGTCAATAACTGGAGTACAAATTCATTCCACAAATTACTTACTGTAAGACCGGAAAAAATAAGTATCAAAACGGAAACGAACAGTCCAGCCAATACTGCCAAAAAATAAACGAAGCAATTCGATAAAAAACTAACTGAATGTCTCGCCTCAAGATGATAACTGTCAAACATTTTTAGCCTAATAACTATTGCACCATTGCATTTCCAACTTTTTGCCTGCCATCACTCCTATCAAATATTCCTGTTATTCGACCTGAGTGCAGCACAGCAATACGATTTGAGAGCAAGAATATTTCATCTAAGTCTTCACTGATTAAAATAACACTAGCTCCTTCCTTAACTTTTTTCTTCAAATTGCTATGAACAAATGCAGCAGCCTTAAGATCTAAACCTCTACTTGGGCTATGGGCCACAATGAGAGACGGCTTAGAATTAAACTCACGAGCCACAACTAATTTTTGAGCATTTCCACCCGATAACAAGGCCGCGTTTTGGCTTATGGAATTCACACCCTGAATATCATATTTTGAAACAGCCTCTTTTGCCACTGACTTTAGAAAGCGCAATTTTAGCAAAAATCCTCCATAAAGCTTTTCCAATATACCAGAAACACCAAAATTCTCATAAATGCTCAGATTACCAGCGAGAGCATATTTTTTTCGATCGGCTGGTATAACGCTTAAACCAAAACTACGCATCTGATTTGGCTTACACTTTGAAATATCTTTAGTCTTTTTCCAAACTATTTTCCCGTGGTTTGCATTTTTTAATCCACTTAATAGCTCCACCAATTCGGTTTGGCCGTTGCCGCCAACGCCAGCAATTCCGAGAATTTCTCCTGACCGCACCGAAAAAGTAATGTCATGTAATGCGGTTGAATTATCCATTTTATTTAGTGAAACCTTATCTAAAGATAAAATTTCTGCACCTAACTTGTTGTTTATATCATCTGAAGAAATTTCAGATATTTCACCAACTATTAATTTTACCAGCTCAGCACGCGAAGTCTTAGATGGCTCTAAAGTTTCCAAGAGCTCTCCATCTCTCATTACTGATATTCGATCAGAGTATTCTAAAGCTTCTTTCATTTTATGGGTAACTAGAACAATCGCAGTTCCCTTTGCCGCAAGTGACTTAATTATGTCAAAGAAATTCATTGCCTCCGCATCTGTCAAGACGGATGTTGGCTCATCCAAAATTATTACTCGTGCACCCAACAATAGTGTTTTAAGTATTTCAACTCTTTGCTGCTCAGCAACCGACATTGCGCCAACGGGAATATCAAATTGCATGTTGAAACCAAGCTCATCACATATTGAAACAACTTGCTTTCGCAAACTATCTTGAGAACTACGAGATTTATGGCTTTCCAAAAAAAGCTCAATATTTTGAATAGCAGTAAATTTTTCAACTAATTTGTAGTGCTGGTGGACCATTCCTATTCCCAAGTCCTTTGCTGTGTTCGGACCTGTAATATTAACTAATTCATCATCAAATATTATCTCCCCGCTATCTGCAGTGTATAAACCAGCGGCGACATTCATGAGTGTTGATTTCCCAGCTCCATTCTCCCCAAGCAAGGAGTGCACCTCACCAGCTTGAAGACAAAAAGTTACACTTTTTAAAGCGAGAAAATCACCAAAGGTTTTGGTGATTTTCTCTAATTTTAAAATATCACTTTTTTCAAAGTCTACCATTTAGATTTCAAAACTAATTTATTGGGTTATGACACCATCGACAAACCAATCCATACCCCAAAGATCAGCGTCGCCCATAGTTTCTCCAGCTGCAACACGCTCGTTTCCTTCTACATCTACTAATGGACCGGTGAAGACATGTTTTCCGGCTATAACAGCATCTCGTTCTGCCATAATTTTGGCTTTTTGAGCCGCGGATATTTTGTCACCACAACACTCAATGTCAGTTCCACCATCAGCAATCGAAAGAAAAGCACCATATGGAGCCATTTCCCACGTACCCGCTGCTATTTTTTCTATTTGTGGTGTTAGGAATTTATCCCAAACCCAAATAGAAGAACATTGAGTTGCAGAACTGAACTCAGATAAATCACGATGATGTCCAGTAGAAAGTATGTTATTTTCAGCTGCCACAATTTGAGGAGTTGGGGTATCAACATGTTGACCAAGAACGTCTACACCCTGCTCTACAAGTGCCTGCGCCGCTGCTCTTTCCTTTACAGGATCATTCCAGGCACCCGTGAAAATCACATTTAATGTCGCATCAGGATTCATAGTTCTTGCTCCCAGCAAGTATGCGTTCACTGTCCAATTAACCAAACCGAATGGATTAGCGGCTACAAATCCAAGCTTACCTGTCTTTGACATAGCACCAGCCGCCATTCCACATAAATATTGGCTTTCATATGTACGACCGTAATACCCCATAAGGTTTTTCGCATTAGTCGTCCCTGCTGGATTTAAAAATACTACGTCAGGATACTTCTCTGCAAGCTCTTTAAAAGCATCAGAGTAACCGAAAGCCGACCCAAGAATGATGTTAAATCCCCTATCTATGAATAATTCAGCAGGTGGCTTAATCGCAGCCGCATTCTCAGGAACATTTTCAACTACTGGAATACTTATACCTAAATCCTTTTCCATGCGTTGACGGGCCTCATCTAGTGCTTGAGACCAACCTCCGTCATTTACTTGCGTAAAAATTATCATCGCAGGTTTTGGGTCTCCTGAAATTATTTTATCTGCAAACAAAGGTGCCGATAATATCAGACTGACTATAAGAACAATATTTCTGGCAAAACTAATCTTTCGCATTTCTGTCTCCTTTTAGTTTAATTGAAATTAGCTATTTCAATGGCTTTGTAAGATAATAACCATAAATAAACTCTGACTTTACTTGAAATAAAAATTTTCACAATCCTAAAATTATTTAATACTAGCTATAAACAATATTTTCTAATGAGTTTTTCAAAGATATTTGTGGCCATGGTAATATTTTCGAGTGAACAATATTCGTCTGTTTTATGGCAAAGCTCTGGTAACCCAGGTCCAACGACTATCGTGGGTGGATAATCAAAACCTGGAACAAGAGCACATGCATCTGTATAGTAAGATGCTCCACCTGTTGAGATCCTTTTTTGAGTTGTTTCTGCTATTGTTTCAGTCACTTCTGAAATTACTGGATGATTTGGATCACTCGCGAAGCCAGGAAAGTTGTTTACTATCTCAAATTCACCCTTTGATCCTAATATTTCTTTTACCTTGTTGATAACCACTTCATTTGAGGTTGTTGGTATCGTTCGTATATCGACAGTACATTCAGCCAAATCTGGAATAGAATTAATATTTTCACCACCTTTTATTGTAGTTACGACCGAGGTAGTTTTTCCAAGAATTGGATGCCCTACGGTTTCGAATGTACAATCGTTAAGATTTGCAGCAATTGTTATCAAATCTGTTATTGCATTTATACCTTCTTCTGGCATCGCGGAATGAGCAGTTTTACCCGCTACCCGCACAATCAGCCTTATAGAACCCTTATGAGCTATAACCGGTAAATTATCAGTCGGCTCCGGAACTATAAGCAAATGGGCATTACCCAGTACTCCCTTTTCCTTCAAATAAAATGAGCCTTGGCAACCGGTTTCTTCACCTGCAACTATTACTATCTTGATACCACGTTTCAAGGGCAACGCGCTGTCTAAAATATTTACACTAGCACTTATAGCGCAAGCTATTCCGCTTTTCATATCGGTAGAACCCCTACCAAATATTTTACCGTCCATAATTTTAGCTTCGAATGGGTTAGACCTCCATGCTGTTTTTCCAGCTGGAACGACATCTATATGCCCAGCGAAAACAATAGGCTCAAGGAATGTGTCAGTTCCATCTATTGAAGCAATAAAGGATGGCCTATCTTTTTCAAACTCATAGCAATCTATTTTAAAATTATATTCCTTCAAAAGTTTCTGCAAAAACAATGATATTTTTTGTTCGTGCCCTGGTGGGTTTATTGATCTATAACCAATCATTTCTGCAGTTAATTTAAGCGCATCCATGAGTATTCCTTATTTAAAGTAATGAAACTTACTTCAGCATAACTTGATTTAGCCTTTTTCTATATGCAAAAAACCATAACTATCTACATAAAACTTTTGAGATGGTAATATAGCAGTCGTGGATGTTGGCTCCTCTACAATAGCTGGTCCATTATAAATTTTGTCTACAATAAGTTTATACCTATCGTATATACTGGATAAATGCTTTCCATACTCTCCAAAGTGCACTGACCGCTCTGATGTTGTAGCAAGGGTGTCAGTAATTTTATTATTTTTAAGGCTCTTAATTTTGGGATGCGGAACTTTCGCAGTAGCAGTCAGTCGATAGGTAACAAGCTCTACATCGCTACTAGGTAATTTAAAAGTATATTTTAATTCGTGATTTTTGTGAAATTGATTGAGCAATTTTTCAAGATCTAAAATATCTTTTTTAATTTGCACCTCCACCGCATGTTCCTGTCCAGAGTATCTAAGATCGCAACTCGTCTCTATCTTAAGGTCTTCTGGTAGCACCCCTTGGTCCTCCCTGAAGTAATTATCAGCCTCTTCCTGTAAATTATCAAATTCTTCTTTGACTTTATTTAGAGTAAGGTCAGCAAATTTCGTCAATTGGGTCTGTACAAAATCTTTCTTCGGTTCCGACGCCAGCATGCCCCATGCTGAAAAGAGTGCCGGGTATAGGGGAATGATAACTTTTTTCACGCCAAGTTCATTAGCTAAGGTCGCAGCATGCATTGGACCTCCACCACCTCCAACAATCAAAACGAAATCTCTGGGATCATGGCCTCGTTGGATTGAGACCAACTTTAGGGCATTTATCATTGCCGCATCACCAATTCTTATTATGGCAACGGCCGAGTCTTCAATGGAACAATCCATTTTTTCAGCTAATTCTTTCATAGCATTCAACGCAGCTTTTTCATCAAGTGAAAATTGCCCAGCAGCAAAATTATTTGGATTTATTACTCCAGTAATTAATTTAGCATCGGTCATAGTTGCGCTTTTTCCACCTAATCCGTATGAAGCAGGGCCAGGGTAGCCTCCAGCACTCTCAGGCCCTACTTTTAGTGAACCAGAGTCGTCAATGTGCGCAATTGAACCTCCTCCTGTCCCTATTTCAACGATGTCGACTACTGGAACTCTGACAGGATATCCGAACTGCGTTCGAGAGTGCTCCAGCTTGTATTCGGTAGTGATGTTTGCCTGATAATCTTTTATAACTGAGCACTTTGCAGTCGTGCCACCTATGTCTAGGTATATTACATTCGGCTCATTGCAAAGCTTTCCTATTAGTCCTGCACCGTTAACACCTGCGGCGGGTCCCGACTCAACCAGTGTTATCGGAATTTTTTTTGCAGATGCGAAACTAGCGGTCCCACCATTAGACTGCATGGCAAACTTTTTGCACTTAAAATTTAACTCTTCTAGCGATGTTTCCAAACGTTCTATATAATTCGAAACTATTGGTTGAACATATGAATTAAGAATTGTTGTGGTAGTCCTTTCGTATTCTCGCCACTCTCTTGTCACGCTGTGAGAAGTCGTAACCGGCATGTTAGGCAGCTTACTAACAATAAACTCTCTTGCTTGGACTTCATGTGTAATGTTTGAGTATCCATGTAGAAAAGCAATGGCCACCGCTTCGATTTCATGCTGTTCAAGTAGATAGCAAATTGTTTCCAAATCACTGATATCAATTTTTTCGAGAACTTCTCCAGTAGAGGAAATCCGTTCTTTAACTTCAAACCGATACTTCCTCGGAACAAATGGAACCTCTTTATAAAATCTCAAATTGTACAAATCTGGTCTGTTGCCCCTGGCAATTTCTGTAAGATCTCTAAAACCAGCTGTAGTAATTAACGCCGTTTTAACGCCCTTTCGCTCTGTAATTGCATTAATAACCGTGGTATTACCGTGTATAAACGTGGAAGCTGTTTCAGGATCTAACCCGCTCAACTTTAACGTATTCAAAAGACCAATGCTGGGATCATCTGGCGTGGTTAGGGACTTATATATTTCAACACCACCATTCTTTTCATCAAATGTAACTAAGTCTGTAAAAGTCCCACCAATATCTGTCGCTATTCTCTTCATTTATTTGATCAAATCCCTTTGCTGCTTCGTAGCAGAAACATCAATTTTATCATTTTTATTAAAGATAACATTGTAATCAGAACCAGCTTTCTCCTTTGATATGTATCCACCCAGCACATCTTCTTCTATCGAAGAGAATGGTCTTTTTTCTGCTTGGCCAAAGCCTCCACCGCCACCTGTTATAAAACGTACAATATCACCCGCTTTTAATGAAATGGCTGGTAATCTTGCACCCGATATTTCTTCACCATCCCTTATA
>MDTG01127813.1_pt1 | contig 11574 bp, 9 predicted proteins | sample 811421 | NCBI WGS metagenome assembly MDTG01 (sample SAMN05326645, study PRJNA326480) | marine metagenome | isolation source: seawater | place: Pacific Ocean: South East | collected 2011
GCGGCGCTCCGGCGCGGCTCCCGGCGCCGACCGCGATCCGGGCGGGGCGGCGTGGGCTCGCGGCGCGCGAGGGTGGGCCCGAGGCGCGGCGGGGGCTCGCGGCGGCTCGGGTTGGCCTGGCTGGTCCCGGTGCTCTTCACCTGGCCCGTCGCGTCCGGGCCTAGCTCGGCCTCGAGACGCGCGAGCACGTCCGCCTGCACGCGCTGGGCGCCCAGGCCCATGCGCTGGAGGCTGCGGTGACCGGCCGAGCGGGCGTCCCGGGTGATCGCCAGGAGGAGATGCAGGGCGGTCGGCTCGTCCAGGCCGAGGCGCAAGGCCATCTTCGCCGCCCGCTCGAGGGCGCGCTCCACCGTGCTCTGCGACTCCGCGTCGACGAGCCGCAGCGCGCTGAGCAGATCGCTCTCGCGCACGCCATGACGGGAGAGGAGCTCGCCCACGGCGCCGCCGCGCTGGAGCATGACCAGGAGCAGGTGAGCGGTGGACGCCCGCTGGCCGCGCTTCTGCGCCGCCCGCTGCGCTTGCGTCACGATCCCCTTCACGCCGCCCGACACCCGCTCCATGCGCGTCCTCCAAGGTGGGCCCGGTCGGCGAGAGGGACGCCGCCGTCGACCCACCGCATCGGGACTACCGGGACGGGCCCGCGCCCACCAAGTTTTCGGCGCCAGCGGCAGGCTTCGGGGCGCTCCGGCGGAGCTGCGCGCAGCGGTCGCGCGTCGCCCCGGGAGCGCGCGCCGGCGGCCGGAACGCGCGTCGAGCCCGAAAATCCCGAGGCGCCGATGAATGCGAAGCGGGGCCGCGGCGTCGCATCGGGCCACGTGGTGGCGGCGGCGCGCGGGTGCACGGCCCGGGTCCCATCTGATACGGTGCCCCCCGCCTGTCGGACGTGTGGACGGGGAAGGTGGAGATGAAGAGAGCTCGCAAGGTGGGAATCGTCGTGGCGGCCGCGCTCGCGCTGGTGGCCGGAGTCGTGATCGTGGAGGGCGCGCCAGCGGAGGCGCAGCGGATCCGCGCGCGGGTCTTCCTCACGCAGGCCCGCATCCCGCGGACCCTCACGGAGCGGGGCCTCATCCGCTTCGCCCGGTCCCACAACGCGCGGCGCCTCCGCGAGACCACGAGCCAGCCGATCCCCGAGCGGGAGTGGCGCGCGAACATGGTCACGAGCTTCAACCGCCCGCCCGGTGACCTCGAGTTCCAGGTGCTCTTCTATCACCTCGAAGGCGGCCGGAACGCGCGCTTCATCAGCCCGCCGCTCAGCACCTTCGTCAACAACCGCGACGAGAAGACCTTCGTGCAGCGGCTGCGCCTCGATCGGGAGCAGTTCGAGCCGAACGAGCGCTACGAGCTCCGGGTCGTCGTGCGACGCCAGGAGGTCGGCCGCACGCGCTTCGACCTGATCGGCGAAGAGGTGCGCCGCTCGGGCGAGGTCAGCTTCGGCTCGGACGAGACCTGAGCAAGCGAGACCTGAGCGAGCGAGAGCGGAGAACGGATCATGGCGGACGTGAAGGTCGCCATCGAGGAAGGCCGGTCGGGCAAGCCCCGCCCGGCCTACCTCTTGGTGGGGTCGGAGACGCTGCTCGTGGAGCGCGCGATCACGGCCCTGCGCCGCGCGACCGTCGGCCCGGGCGGGGTGCCCGGCTTCAACGAGGATCTCTTCCACGGCGGGAGCGGCCTCGAGGGCTCGACCGTGGTCGCCGCGGCGACGACGCTGCCGATGATGGCCGACACGCGCTTCGTGCTCCTGCGCCGCGTGGACCAGGTGCGGGCGGCGGGGCAGGCGGAGCTCGCGGCCTACCTGGCCAAGCCGAGCCCCTCGACCTGCCTGGTGATGACGGCGGAGAAGATCGCCGGGAACACCAAGCTCGGCCGAGCCGCCAAGAAGCACGGCGTCCGCTTCGACGCCAAGCCGCTCAAGGGCGGAGCGCTCCGCGGGTTCATCGTCGACGAGGCCAAGGGCCGGGGCCACCCGCTGGCGCAGGAGGCGGCGCAGGCGCTCCTGGACGCGCTGGGAGACGACCTCGCGGCCATCGACGACGCCCTGGAGCGGCTCTCGCTCTACGTGGGCGCCGGCCAGCGCATCGACCTCGAGGCCGTGGAGGCCTGCGTCACGCGGGTGCGCGTCGACTCGATCTGGGCGCTGGTCGACGCCGTGAGCCTCCGGGACGCGCGCAAGGCGAGCGCCGCGGCGAGCTCGCTGCTCGCCGATCGGCAGGCGCCGCTGCGCATCCTGGCGATGGTGGCGCGCCAGCTCCGCATGGTCGCGCGCATGCGCGAGGCCCTCGCCTCGGGCGCGCGCGGCGAGGCCGCCGCCCGGCAGGCCGGGGCGCCCCCCTTCAAGGCGCGCGATCTCACGGAGGCGGCGCGCCGCTTCACGCTCGGCGATCTCGGCCGGGCCTTCGACACGCTCGCCGAGACCGACCTGCTGCTCAAGGGCAGCAAGATCCCCGGCGACGTGGCCCTCCAGCGCGCCGTCCTCGAGCTCTGCCTCCGCCCCGACTCCCCCCGCGAAGCCCGCCGCTGATCCGCCTCCGCGAGACGGCGAAGCCTTCCCGGCGAAGGCGCGTGCATCGGCAGGTGCCCACCACACCCCCCAGCCGGCGACACCCAGACCAGGACGACCGCGCAGCGGCCTCTGCAAAGGGGAACGGCTGGCCACGACAGCGCGACGCGACGCCTCGTGTGACGCGAGCGAAGCGGCGAACCGCGTTGCTGCCGAGGAGCGCACCGGCCGCGAAGCGGCGAAGCCAGACGACTGCAGCGGGGAGCGCCCCCACCTCTGTCCCCGTAGCCCGGCCCCACGGAGCCGCGTTCGTGTCCCCCACGAAGAACCGACCCGTGTGACGCGAGCGAAGTCAGCTGTAGAAAAGGGGTGGATGCCTCAGGACCGGACACCATGTCCGGGTAAGTAGGAGGTCACCCACCCCATGGGCAAGAAGCGTAAGTACCAGGCCATTCCCGTCAACGATGATCGTGTCGAGTCCCTGATCGCCGCCGTAGCTGGGCAGCGGGTCGTCGTCGGGATCGATATCGCGAAGACGAAGGAGTTCGCGGCGTTCATGACTGAAGACGGTCGCGTCCACGCGACGGTTCGGTGGGCGCACCCGAAGCAGTCGCCGCAGTTCCTGCAGGTCCTCGCCAGGATGCGGCAGCAGGGCTCGCGGGTGGAGCTGGCGATGGAGCCGAGCAGCACCTACGGCGACGCCCTTCGCGCCGCGCTGCTGGAGGCCGGGTTCCCAGTCTTCCGGGTCAGCCCGAAGCGCTCTCACGATGCCGCCGAGGTCTACGACGGCGTGCCGAGCCTTCACGACGCCAAGTCGGCGGCGATCGTGGCGAAGCTCCACCTGGATGGTCTGAGTGAGGTCTGGGGGCCGCGGAGCGAGTACGAGAGGGGGCTGGCCGCCGGCGTGAGCGTGCTGCGGGTCTTCGAGACGCAGTACCGCGGGAACTGCAACCGGCTCGAGGCGCTACTGGCGCGACACTGGCCCGAGCTCTTTCGCGAGCTCGAGCATGGTTCGGCGACTTCGCTCGAGCTCCTGATGGAGTTCGGCAGCGCTCGGGAGGTCGCGGAGCGGCGTGAGGAGGCTCGAGAGCTGATGAGACGAGTCGGCGGTGCTCGACTCGCGTCAGAGCGGATCGACGCGGTGCTCGACGCCGCCGAGAGCACCTTCGGAATCGACCCGACGGCCGAGGAGCGTGAGGCGATTCAGGCGATTGCCGCCGAGGCCCGGCGCTGCCAGCAGGCCTCCAGGAAGGCGAAGCGCACCTTGGAGAAGCGGACCGAGCACGAGGGGGCAGCCCGCGAGATGCGGCACGTCGTGGGCAAGACGACCGCGGCGGTGCTCATCGCGATGCTCGGAGAGCCGGGTCGCTACGAGTCCGCCGCGGCCTACGAGAAGGCCCTCGGCTACAACCTGAGAGAGAAGAGCAGCGGCGAATCCAGAGGCGGGCTGCACATCACGAAGAGAGGCCCTGGGTTGGCCCGGATGTTCCTGCACATGGCGACCCTGCGCCTGCTTCAGGAGGACCCCATCGTCGACGCTTGGTACACCAAGAAGGTCCGGCGTCAGGGAGGACAGGCGAAGCTCAAAGCCGTCGTCGCCGTGACGCGCAAGCTCGTCCGAGCCTTGTGGCACGTCGCCCAGGGCGCAGCGTTCGACGCCCGCTTGCTCTTCGACACGTCTCGGCTCCGGCTGACTGCGGAGCCGACCCCGGAGCCCATCGCGTGAGCACCCACTTCCGCGCCGGCTCCGCTTCCCAGGAGGTTCCGATGTAGGGCTCATCTGCTCCCATCGGTCGCCCACCGTTCCGACGGGGGACCTCCTCTTGCTCGCCCGACCCCGCTCGGAGGTCCAAGCGAAGTCCCGAGGCCCCCTGAGGACGCCACCCCGACGCAATGCCCTACGAAGCTGATTCGGTGCCGCTCGACGGACACCCCATGCTCGAGAGCTTCGGCTTACCCGGGATGGTCACTCCGGAACCGGGCGGCGACCCGTTCCTTCACCCACGAGTGCACACCTCTGTCGACCGCTCTCGCGCTACGACCCCCGCACTCGTGCGCCCTGCACACTCAATCACACCGGTATCCGCTTCTCTCTTGACTCCTATGAGAGCGAGCGCCGAGCGGCCCACGGCCGCGCTGGTAAGCCAAAGATAGCGAGCGTCAGCGAGCGGAAGACGCGCGCTGGTGAGCCGAATTGAAAACGCCCGCGCCGGGTTCCGGCACGGGCGCGAGCCATCGACCCCGAGCGGCTCAGAGGGCGGCGACCTGCGTGGACAGGCGGCTGATGTACCGCGAGCCGGTCCGGCGGTGGTAGATGCCCTTGCTGACCGCCATGTCGATGCGGCGCACGGCGTCGGCGAGCTCCTTCTGAGCGGCGGCCTTGTCGCCGGCCTCGATGGCGGCGCGGACGCGCTTGACGTGGGTCCGCACGCGGGTGCGGATGAGCTTGTTGCGCTCGGTGCGCTTGGCGGTCTGGCGGATGCGCTTCTTGGAGCTGGCGTGGTTGGCCATGAATCTCTCGCTTGAAAAGTGCGTGGGGTCGATGGTCCCGCGGGGCCGGATGGCTCTCGCGGAAGGGAGCGGCGGTGTAGCACCGGCCCCCGAGGGGGTCAAGGGCGGGAGCGCCGCTCCCGAGACCGGAAGAAACCCGGCGATGTCGGGGACTTGGATCGACGAAAGGCCGGCGGAGGGCCCACTCAGGCGCCCTTCGCGACGGCCTCGAACGCCGGCTTCATGGCCGCGCGGGTGCGATCGAGGGCGGCCGCGTCGTGCGCCAGGCCGGGGAAGCCCGCCTCGAACTGGCTCGGCGGCCAGTGGACGCCGTGGGCGAGGAGCCCCTGATGCCAGCGCGCGAAGGCGTCACGATCGCAGGCGTCCGCGTGCGCCCAGCCCTCGACGGCCGGCGCCTCGGTGAAGAAGCAGGTGAGCATCGCGCCCACGCGCTGGACGACGCAGGGCACGCCGACCTCGTCCGCCGCCTCGGTGATGATCGCCTCGACCGCGGCGCCGATCTCCTCGAGCCGATCGTAGACGCCGGCCTCCCGGAGCAGACGCAGGGTCGTCCGACCCGCGGCGACGGCCACCGGGTTCCCGCTGAGCGTCCCGGCCTGGTACACGGGCCCGAGCGGCGCGACCTTCTGCATGATCTCCCGCGGGCCGCCGTAGGCGCCGGCGGGCATGCCCCCACCGACGATCTTGCCGAGGCAGGTCAGGTGCGGCGTCACGCCGTAGCGCTCCTGGGCACCGCCGTAGGCCACGCGGAAGCCGGTCATGACCTCGTCGAAGATGAGCAGCGCCCCCGCCTTCTCGCAGAGCGCCTTCAGCCCCGCGAGCCAGCCCTCCTTCGGCGGCACGCAGCCCATGTTCCCGGCGACGGGCTCGATGATGACCGCCGCGATCTCCCCGCCCCGCTTCGCGAAGAGCGCCTCGGCGGCCTCGAGATCGTTGAAGGGGATCATCGCCGTCGTCGACGCGATCGCGGCGGGCACGCCCGCGCTGTCGGGCTCGCCGAGGGTCGCCAGCCCGCTCCCGGCCTTCACCAGGAGGTAGTCGGCGCCGCCGTGGTAGCCGCCCGTGGCCTTCACCACGACCGGGCGACCGGTGTAGCCGCGCGCCAGCCGGAGCGCGCCCATGGTCGCCTCCGTGCCGGACGAGACCATGCGCGACATCTCCATGTGCGGGTAGGCCCCGTAGATGTCCTCGGCCATCTCGATCTCGGCCTCGGTGGGCGCCCCGAAGCTGGTGCCCTTGGCGGCCGCCTCGCCGATGGCCTTCAAGACCTCCGGGTGCGCATGCCCGAGGATCATCGGACCCCAGGAGCTGACGTAGTCCACGTACTCCGTGCCGTCGGCCCCGACGAGCGTCGCGCCGCGGGCCTCGCGGACGAACACGGGGTGGCCTCCGACGGAGGCGAAGGCGCGGACGGGCGAGTTCACGCCACCGGGGAGGCGCTCGGAGGCGCGGGCGAGGAGCTCCTTGGAGATCGCGTCGGTCATCGCTCCTGGGGCTAAGCCCCGGGGACGTCCGACGTCAAGCGCCGCCCGGGGAGAAGAGGCGAATCGTCCACGCTCGCCGTGAACGCGCGTGCGCATCGCGGGCCCGGAGGGCTGGCGAGCCCACGCTGGCACCGTTCGTGCTCTCTCCTGGCTCGGGAAGAGGAGAGCCACCATGACGCAGAAGAAGAGCTGGCTGCTGAGCGCCCTCGGAGCGCTCGCGATCGCGGGCTGTCAGGTCGACGACGTCGGTCCCGAGGTGCGATGTGCGGAGTGCCCGGACGTCCTCGAGCCGGGCGCCGCCGTGGAGCTGCACCTCGAGTGGCACGAGGAGCCCTGCGACCACCCGAGCCGCTACGCGGGCCCGCTCGTGACCTGGTGCACGGACGTGGAGATCACCCGCGAGGTGTCCTGCGATGGCCCCTGCGAGGTCGAGGAGGACCGCTACGACTCGGACCGGCGATACGTGACGGCGCTCGAGGAGGGCCCGCTGACCGTGACGACGCGGCTCACGCGCGTGGACACGGGGGAGGTGCACGAAGAGACCCTACCGCTGCGCGTGACCTGGGCCGACCGGCTCGAGCTCCGCTGCGTCGGGGGAGACGGGGAGTGCGGTCGCCGCGAGCGGCTCGACGGTTCCGTCTTCTACGAGCTGGAGCTGGAGGCCTTCGTCGGCGACGAGCCCATCGGCCCGAGCCCCGAGGGGCTCGAGGACGACGCCGGGATCGGCACGTGGTCGGCCGACGGCGGCAACCGCCTGACCGCGACCGTCGACGCGCTGGAAGAGGGACCGCGGACCGTCACGGTCTGGAACGCCGCCGGCGCGACCGCCTCCATCACCGTGCCCGGAGCCGACGAATATTGAGCCGCGGCCGAGGCGGGGGAACACTGAGACCGCGTGGGTGCGTCCGTCCCGGAGATGCCGAAGCCCGTCGATGACGCGGGCCGCCGCCGAGGCGCGGACGTGCACCGGCTCGGCTTCGCCGGGGACGACGCGGCGCTCGTCGCGGCCCTGCGGCGCGGCGACCCCGGCGCCCCGGCGTCGCTCTACGACCGGCACGCGCCCTACCTGCGGCGCGTGATCGCCCGCGTGCTCGGCGTGGACGACGAGATCCCCGAGGTGCTCCAGGAGACCTTCGCGCAGGCCCTCGCCAGCCTCGACGGGCTCGACGATCCGCGCCGGCTCCGCGCCTGGCTCGTGCGGGTCGCCGTCTTCACGGCGCGGGGGGTGATCCGGAAGCGACGCCGCCAGCGCTGGCTCCGCTTCCGCGCGCCCGAGCAGGTGCCCGAGGCGCCCCAGGCGGCCCGCGATCCGGAGGCGCGCCTGATGCTCCGCCGGGTCTACGAGGTCGTCGAGCGCATGCCCGAGAAGGAGCGCGTGCCCTTCGCGCTCCGCTACTTCGAGGGGATGGAGCTGGTCGACGTGGCGGACGCCTGCGCCGTCTCCCTGGCGACGATCAAGCGGCGCCTGAAGAAGGCGCGCCACCGCTTCGCCGCGCTCGCCGAGCGGGACCCGCTGCTCCGCGAGCGGGTGCGCGCCAGCCCGCACTTCGGGGTCGACGATGGATGAACGGGCCCTGCTCGAGCTCGGGCGGGAGGTCGCCGCCGAGCAGGACGCGGCCCTCGAGGAGCGGGACGATCTCCGCGCCGTGCGAGCCCGGCTGCTCCGCCGGCGCGCGCGCCGCTGGCACGTCGGGCGCTGGGTCGCGGCGGCGACGCTGGCGGCGGCGGCGGCGGGGGCGCTGATCTCCTGGGGCACGCGGCCCGCGCCGCCGATCGGCTTCGAGGTCGCCGGCGAGCCCGGGCGCGAAGGCGCGTGGATGGCCGCGGACGAGACGCCGCGCGAGCTCCGCTTCTCGGACGGCTCCCGCGTGGAGCTGGCGCCCGGGGCCGGGCTCCGCGTGAGCGCGCTGGGGCCCGAGGGGGCGCGCCTCGACCTCCAGCGCGGGAGCGCGCGGGTGGAGGTGCGGCATCGCAGCGAGGACACGCGCTGGGCCGTGCACGCCGGGCCCTTCGAGGTGCGGGTGGTCGGGACGGCCTTCGACGTGAGCTGGGATGGGGAGCGCTTCGCGCTGGCCCTCGAGGAGGGGCGCGTGCGCATCTCCGGCCCGACGCTGAACGAGCGGGTCGTCGACGCCGGCGAGACGGTGCGGGTCGCGCTCTCCGAGCGGCGCGTGGAGATCGTCCAGGCCGAGCCGGCGCCCGCGGAGCCGCGGACGGCGAACGCCCGGGGGGCCGAGCCCGAGCCCGCGCCGCGGGTCGAGGAGCGCACCGACGCCGAGCGCGCCGAAGCACCCCGGCCCACCCCGCGGCGGCGCGCACGCATCGACTGGCGCCGGCTGGCGCGGGAGGGGCGGCACGCGGACGCGCTCGAGGTCGCCGATTGGGATCGGGTGCTCGCCACGGGCGGCCCGGAGGATCTCGTGCTGCTCGGCAACGCGGCGCGGCTCGGCGGCGCCCCGGCGCGGGCGCGGGCGGCGCTGACGGCCCTGCGGATGCGGCATCCGGGGACGCCCCAGGCGGCCGAAGCCGCGTTCCTGCTCGGGCGCCTGGCGCTCGGGGCCGGTCGGGCGGCGGACGCGGCGGCCTGGTTCGAGCGCGCCGTGGCCGAGAGCCCGGACGGGCCCCAGCGCATGGTCGCGGCTGGGCGGCGCATCGAGGCCTACGAGCGCGCCGGCAACGAGATCGCGGCCCGGCGCGCGGCGCGCAGCTACCTCGCGCGTCACCCAGAGGGCCCGCACGCCGCGGAGGCTCGACGCCTGGTGGCGGAGACGACGCCCCTGGCCGCGCCGACTCGACCGGCGCGCTCGGCCGGTCGGCAGGGGCCCGAGCGCCTCGCGCCGGCGCCGCTCGCGCCCCCCTCGCTGCCGGAGTGATCGCCCTGCCGACGCCGGTCGCCCACCCCGCACGCCGCTCGATCGCTCGCCTGCTCCCGTGGGCGGCGATGGCGCTGCTCTTCCTGCCGGCGACCGCCCGGGCCCAGGAGGCGAGCGCTCCTCCCATCCTCCACGCGGGCGAGGAGGGGCCCTGGCTCGAGCTCTTCCAGGCGGAGCTCGCGCTCCTCGGAGAGACGCTCGCTCCGGCTTGGGCGCCGGCCCCGGAGGACGCGGCCGACGCGGCGGCGCGGCTCGAGGAGTGGGGCGCGGCGGCGCTGGTCGTGGCCGGCGAGCCGGTGGAGGTCTGGCTGCGCGGCTGCGGCGGTCCTCCCCGCCGGCACCGGATCGACGCGAGCGCCCCGGGCCCGGCCGCGCTGGTGGCCGCCGAGCTCGTGCACGCCCACGGCCGGCGTCCCTGCGCGGCTCGGCCGCCCGAGCGCGCGCTGGGGCCCCCGTCCCTCGAGACGCGGAGCGGCCTCGACGAGGCGCCCACCTCCTCGAGCTCGTCGCCGAGCCCCCCGCCCGGCGCGACCGCGCGCGCCCCGACGCGGCCCGGAGGCCCCGCCGACGCCCCGCCGGCGCGCCTCGAGCTCGCCGTGGAGCTCCACGCCCTCCGCGATCGCGCCGGCCTCGCCCCCCGCGCCGCCCTCGGCCTGGCGGCGCGCCTCGGGCTCCACCGGCACCTCGGCGTTCAGCTCCGGCTCACCGGCGGCGCCGGGCCCGGCCGGGGAGCCTTCGGACGCACCTGGCTCGGCGCCGCGGACCTCGCCCTCCGCGCCCACGCCGGCGAGACCTGGCGCTTCGCCCTCGCCGCCGGGCCCTCCCTCCTGCTCCTCCGCGCGACCCGCCCGGAGAGCCGCGCCAACCGGGGCGCCGCCGCCCTCCAGGTCGCCCTCCCCGCCTGGGCCCTCGAGCTCGGCCTCGGTCGCCGCGTCGGCGCCGCGCGCGTCGGCCTGATCGCCCTGCTCCGCCACACCGGCCGACGCCACCCGCTCCCGCTCGGCGACGGCCCGCCCCGCCGCTGGGGCCCGATCTGGCAGCTCGGGCTCCGCGTCAGCCGCCCCCTCTGAGCGGCCGGGGCTCCGCGGGCCGCAGCCCCGGCTGGTCGACGCCCGCGACGAGGCGATCCGCGAGAAGGCGATCGCCGAGAAGGCGGACGAGGGGATCCGCGCCGAGGCGATCCGCCCCGGGCGGAATGGAACGACCTGGCGTGTGTTGCCCGCTGCGGGCACGCCGTGCTAGCTGCCGACGGAGCCCGAGGCCCCGAGGCCAGCGGGTTCTCCGCCCGCCCCCCAGACCGCGCCCTCGCTTTCGCCCCGGCCAGGCAATTTTCCGGGCCCGCCGCGCGTTTCATCCCCCGAGGCCCCCCGCAGGAGACGCATGACCATCGACGTCCGAGCCATCAACGACCTCGTCCAGCGCGAGAGCGCCTTCATCGACGGCATCCTCCAGGAGGTGCGCAAGGTCGTCGTGGGCCAGGAGCACATGATCGAGCGCGTGCTCATCGGCCTGCTCACGGGCGGCCACGTGCTCCTCGAGGGCGTCCCCGGCCTCGCCAAGACGCTCACCGTCAACACCATCTGCCAGACGGTCAGCGCGACCTTCTCGCGCATCCAGTTCACGCCCGACCTGCTCCCCGCCGACGTCGTCGGCACGGTCATCTACAACCAGCAGAGCGGCCAGTTCACGGCGAAGCAGGGCCCCATCTTCGCGAACCTCGTCCTCGCCGACGAGATCAACCGCGCCCCCGCCAAGGTCCAGTCGGCCCTCCTCGAGGCCATGCAGGAGCTCCAGGTCACCATCGGCGACCAGACCCACAAGCTCGAGGCGCCCTTCATGGTCATGGCGACCCAGAACCCGGTCGAGCAGGAGGGCACCTACCCGCTCGCCGAGGCGCAGGTCGACCGCTTCATGCTCCACGTCACCGTCGACTACCCGACGCCGGAGGAGGAGCGCACGATCATGGAGCGCATGGCCTCGCACGTCCTCAAGGACCCCTCGCCGGCCGAGGAGGCGGTCACGCCCGACCCGCTCGCCATCCGCGCCGTGGCCACGCCGCGCCAGCTCCTCGAGGCGCGCCGCACGATCGGCCACGTCTACATGGACGAGAAGATCAAGGACTACATCATCGACGTGGTCACCTCGACGCGCGACCCGCAGCGCGTCGGCCTCGGCGATCTCCGCGACATGATCGCCCACGGCGCCTCCC
>MDTG01169361.1_pt1 | contig 11574 bp, 11 predicted proteins | sample 811421 | NCBI WGS metagenome assembly MDTG01 (sample SAMN05326645, study PRJNA326480) | marine metagenome | isolation source: seawater | place: Pacific Ocean: South East | collected 2011
TTGCCATAATGAATTCCTTAAAGTGTAAAATAGTTTACCCAATTATGGAGCTAATATGAAATATAGGATCGAAAAAGACACAATGGGCGATGTAAAAGTTCCTCATGACGCGCTATGGGGAGCTCAAACTCAAAGAGCTCTAGAAAACTTTAGGATTAGTGGTATCAAATTTACCTTTCCTTTTGGAAGAAGCTTCGTAGAAGCCCTGGGCATAATCAAGTTTGCTGCTGCAGCATCTAACCAAAAACTAAAGTTACTTGATTCTAGGAAAGCCAAGGCGATTAAAACTGCATCAAAAGAAGTGCTTGCAGGTATTCATGATAACCAATTTCCACTCGATGTTTTTCAGACTGGTTCTGGAACAAGCACTAATATGAATGCAAACGAGGTGATTGCAAATATAGCTTCAAAAAAAGCCCGTATTAAAATTAATGCAAATGATCACGTAAATATGAGCCAAAGCAGCAATGATGTTATTCCAACTGCAATTTGTATTTCTGCTTTATTAGATACCCGAAGACTTTTGTTGCCATCTTTAAAGAATCTTGTCAAAGTTATTGATAAGAAAGCAATATCACTTAAGGGCCAAGTAAAAACGGGAAGAACTCACTTAATGGATGCAATGCCTATAGACTTCTCGCAAGAATTATCTGGGTGGAGTGCTCAATTAAAGACTGTTGAGAAGTCCATTATTGCAGCTGCAAAAGAAATGGCTTATTTACCTCAAGGTGGAACCGCTATCGGAACAGGAGTTAATGCTCACAAGGATTTTGGGAAAATATTTGCTTCCGAGACTTCAAAATTAACTAAACTCAATTTTAAAAAATCAACAAATTACTTTAAATCTTTAAGTGCTCAAGATTCTGCTGCGCAATTATCATCTAGCGTAAAAAATCTTAGTTTAGTATTAACTAAAATATCCAATGATTTGCGGTGGATGAATAGTGGACCGCTTACTGGTCTAGGAGAAATCGAACTTGAGGCCTTACAGCCAGGAAGCAGCATTATGCCTGGTAAGGTTAATCCGGTAATACCGGAAGCAGTTGCTATGGCTTGTGCTGATGTAATTGGAAACGATGTAACCGTATCTATAGGCAGTCAGTCAGGAAATTTTCAATTAAATGTAATGCTTCCAGTAATTGCATACAACTTACTTAAAAGTATTAGTCTTATGTCTAATTCAATGCCGCTTTTGGCAAACAAAGCAATTAAAACTTTTAAAGTTCACAAAAAAAATATCGAAGAATCACTTAGTATGAACCCAATATTGGTAACAGCATTGAATAGAGAAATTGGTTACGAAAAGGCTGCTTATATTGCTAAAAAAGCATATAAAGAAAAAAGATCTATTATTGACGTCGCTCATGAAGAAACTGGATTACCGCTCAAGAAATTAAAGGTTATGCTAAACCCTGCAAAACTTACAAAGGGAGGCGTATGACAGAACTCTTAAAGAAAACTTGTAGCGCATGTGAAATAGGTGCTCCCTTAGTACCACATGATCAACAGATAGAGCTCTTAAAAGAACTTGATGGCTGGATCATTGATAATTCAGATATTTCAAAATTAACAAAAGAATTTAAATTAAACAATTATGAGGAGTCTATTGCTTTTACTAATTTAATTGCTGATTTAGCAGAATCACAAGACCATCATCCAAAAATTACTCTTGAATGGGGAAGAGTAAGCCTCGAATGGTGGTCACATAAGATCAAAGGTTTGCACATGAATGATTTCATTTGTGCCGCTAAGACAGATAGCATTTATGCTTCAAAATTTTGATCAGCTAACTAAGGTTTATTTTAATGGCGTAGTTATTTTTATTTGAACTATTAATCAAATGGTAATCTTATTTTTTAAAAAATGATTTTATTTTGTAGAAATATTTTTTAATTGAGTAAGTAATTGCTGCAAAAAATCCTAAAACTGCGCTTAGTAGGGCTCCACCAGAGCCTGGATCAATATAGGCATATAGATTTAGAGGCATTAGTGCCACGCAAATCATTAAATATGATGTAAAATTATTGCTCATATAAGTGATACATATCATATTCATAAAACTTTTTTAGTCAAGGCAATAAAAATGAAGTCAATCTCACATTTTTTTAAAAATAACTATGCTGCGTTAAAATCCGTATTTGCCTTTAAGCGTCTGAAACCCCAATCACGTAAAATAGTTTTCTATGCAGAAGATGCTCAATCTCAAAATTTTCTCTTTGATCTTGCAAAAGAGTTGCTAGTAAAATTTGACCAGGAAGTATGTTATCTGACTTCCGATATTGATGACTCAATCCTTTCTCTTGATAAATATTATAATAACCTGCATGCCCATTATATTGGAGATGGTTTTTTAAGAACTTGGTTATTTACTTCTCTTGAAGCTGATTTGATGGTTATGACTATGCCAGATCTTGAAACTTTTCATCTAAAAAGATCAGCGGTTTATAATGTTCATTATCTATATATTTTTCATGCCTTAGTTAGCACACACTCAGCATATAGATTAGGAGCATTTGATTCATACGATACGGTATTTTGTGTTGGTCCTCACCAGATAAAAGAAATTAGGCAAACTGAAAAATTTTATAATCTGAATAAAAAAAACATTTTTCGAGATGGGTACAGACCCTTAGAATATTTAATGAATGAAAATAATCAATTTAATAAAAAACCTTTAAAACGACCAAGTATTTTAATTGCACCGTCTTGGGGCTCAAATAATATTTTTGAACATTGCATGGATACCTTGCTAGATATTTTGCTTGAATTAGATATACAGTTAACAATCAGACCTCATCCTATGACTATAAGACATCATAAAAAAAAACTTGCTGTGTTAAATCATTCATATCAGCATAAACAAAATTTCTGTATTCAAACAAATATTCACAATAGAGATATACTTTTTCAATCAGACTTGCTCATTACAGATTGGTCAGGAATTGGTATTGAGTATGGGATTGGCCTAAAAAAACCTGTTATATATATTGATACTCCCCAGAAAGTACATAATCCTGAAGCTGATAAAATCAATCTAAGCCCTATTGAAAATGAAATAAGATCAGAAATTGGAAAAATTGTAAACATTGATGATCTGAGTAATATTCATTGCTATATATATGAATTATTAAAGGAATATGACGAAGACAAAATTATAGAAACCAAAGAAAAATATCTTTTCACTAAAAAAAATTCGCTCAAGAAATCAGCGAAAAGAATTCTATCCATTGCTAATGCAAATCAATCTAGAAATTATAAAAATAAAGCATCATTCTGAATTCTCTTATCCAGTTAGAACAAAATTATTTGAGGTTTTTTATTACCATTAATTATTTATAAAATTTAAGACTATAATATACATTATGATTTTCATTAGCCTTTCAATATGAAGAGAAATTTAGAAAAAGAGACAGTTAAAAAAATTGGTCAAAGGATATTAAGTGAAGCAAATGACTTAAAAAGAACATTTGAATCAATATGTGACGAACTTCATATTGATATTGCAAGATTTAATGATGTTTTTTCTGGTAGCGCTTCTTATGATGAAGCTATTGAGCTAGCAAAGCTAATATCTACTAACTATCCAGTTAAATTAGGAGATTTAATTCTAGAGATACCTGATACTGATAGAGGCTTAAAGCTAATGCGCAAAAAGGCATCAGAGCTTTCTAAAAGGGTTTTTTTAAGATTAGACAGGAATCAAAAGCGAACTCCTTATTACGAATATAGAGATACTGCCACAGCAACACTCAGCCCTTTTAAGCCTGAGTGGATTGAAGAATTAAGAGTGGTTAAGGACGATAAACCAGATAATCCTGATGTCGCATACAATAATGGGCATTTTTTACATCAAATGACAGCATTTATTGGCCCAGTTAATTTTTACTGGGAGCTAGATGGAAAGAAGTATTTAAAGCAAATGGAAACTGGATCTTCTAATTATATTACTCCATTTGTAAAACATAGTTTTGCTTCTCGAGATTCTTCTCAGCCTGCAATTATAATCGCAGTTACATTTAGCTCTGATGCGGGCAGATCTCGAGGGGAATTTTATTCGATAGGGAATGACAGGCTGCAATCATATATTCTCAAAAATAGGCAGTCTGATTATGCAATTTCTCAGTTAGTGCAGCAAATTTTAAATGATAAATGTTTAACAATTCATAATCTAGAAAAAATTGCTGAGAGAAATGATATAAATATAGACCTAGAACAATTACTCAACCCAGTTTCTTCAAAATCAGAAGATAACATTCATAAGTTAGCAAAACTTCTTAAAATAAAACCATCTGTGTTCGAATTACCAATTCATAAATCAGATGATATTGTCGTAAAAGATAAAGATAGATCAGAAGCATATATCTTTAATTCAAATAATACACAGCCTGATTATATAATTAATCCATTGGCTATGAGCGAAAGATTGCCATCAATCAATGGCTTTGATATTGAGATAGCTTCAAGTAAAAATGAAAATTCATCTCAACTAAGCTCTTCTCTTCATACATACATATACAATTATGGAGATGAAAGTTTTGAGTTTTATTGGATTTTTGATGGAAAAGAACACCAAGAAACTGTTCATCCAGATGATTCTATTTATTTAGAGCCATTCATCCAGCATAAGTTTTTTACTTCCTCGACCTCAAATGCAAATATTTTTATGTTTAGAGTTCCTGGTGCAATTAATTTAGAGGTTCAAAAAGAAATTTCTTCATATGCCGATTCTTCTAGAATTATTGAATCAAAGCAATGGTTTAATTAATTCTGATGAAAGAGATATTGCCTGTGCTTTTATCAGCTGGAATGGGAATAAGATTGGGAAATCAAAACCAAGACCTCCCAAAAGCACTATTAAAAATTAATGGGAAACACTTAATATTATATCAATTAGAAAAACTTCAAGCCCTTGGTTTTCAAAACGTTCTTCTTGTTGTGGGTTTCAAGCAATCATTGATAAAGAAGAAAATTGGTAATAATTTTAATGGAATGTCTATTCATTACGTTATGAATGAAAAATTTTTTGGTTCAGGAACAGCCTATAGTCTTTATAAGGCTAAAAATTTTTGGGATGATGATAAGCATTCCATTTTAATGTTGCACACTGATTTATTTTATGACCTGAGTATTTTGGATAATTTACTTTTAAATTATAAGCACTCAGTTTTAGTTATCGATAAAAATTATGTAAATAATACAAACGATGAGATGGTTGTTTTTGCAAAAAATAAGATTGTTTATAAAGTAGATAAAGGTCCAACTGATACTCTAGATGCAGTAGGAGAGTCGCTGGGAATCAATCTTTTTTCTAGCAATTTTTGCGAAAGCTACTTTAATTTTTTAGAAGAATTTTTTCTCACAAAGAGTAATAAAAAATTCCATTGGGAGCAAACACTAAAACCATTCTTAGAAAAAAATGCTCAATGTCCACTAAAATACATTGGAATCAAAAAAAAGCTTTGGATTAATATTAATTATTCAGCTGATTTAAAATATGCAAGAAGCACAATATTCGATAATCTGTCTAATGTTTAATTTTTTAAATAAGGAAAATTTTTATGAGTAAAAATAAGATAGCATACGTAGCGCTATCAGCAGACTTACTTCACCATGGTCATATGAATGTTCTTAGTAAGGCTGCTGAGTTAGGAGATATCATAATAGGATTGATGACTGATGAAGCAATTGCAAAATATAAAAGGCTTCCACTCTTAACTTACTCTCAAAGAGAGTTAATAGTGAGAGGTATAAAAGGTGTCATAGATGTAGTTCCACAGAGTACTATGGAGTATTCAAAAAACATCAAATCTATTAAGCCTGACTATGTAGTTCATGGGGATGATTGGAAATCAGGTATTCAAAAATTTCAAAGAGAAGAAGTGATTAAGGCATTAGAAGGTTGGCATGGAGAGCTTGTGGAAGTTGCATATACTGATGGAATTAATAGCTCTGAACTTAATAGATCTATTATGGATGTTGGTACAACTCCCTCAATAAGACTTGGCCGTTTAAAACGACTTTTAATAGCAAAAAAGCTAATCAAAATTAATGAAGTTCATAATGGCTTATCTGGTCTAATCACTGAAAAAACCTCAGTTACAAAAAATGGTGCAGTGATTGAGTTTGATGGGATGTGGTCAAGCAGTCTCACAGATTCAACCGTAAAGGGCATGCCTGATATAGAGGCAGTAGATATAACTTCTAGGCTTAACAGCGTTAATCAGATCTTTGAAGTGACTACAAAACCAATGATATTTGATGGCGATACTGGAGGTAAGCCCGAAATTTTTAAATTTACTGTTCGATCGCTTGAAAGAATGGGAATTTCTGCAGTAGTGATTGAAGATAAAATTGGCTTAAAAAAGAACTCTCTGCTTGGTAATGATGTGCCTCAATACCAGGATACCATTGAAAATTTTCAAGAAAAAATTATTACAGGTAAAAAGGCTCAAGTAACAGAGGATTTTATGATCATTGCCAGAATAGAAAGTTTAATTCTAGAGGCTGGAATGGAGGATGCTCTAAAAAGAGCATCAAGTTATATTGAGGCTGGAGCTGACGGAATTATGATTCACAGTAGACAAAAATCACCTGCTGAAATATTTGAATTTTGTGAAAGGTACCAAAATCTTGAATATAAAGTTCCCTTAATGGTTGTTCCTTCAAGCTTTAATGATGTCACTGAGGACGAATGGGAAAAAAGAGGAGTTAGCATTGTTTGCTATGCAAATCATATGCTTAGATCAGCATACCCAGCTATGCTATCAGTGGCTGAAAGCATTCTTTCTAATGGAAGAAGTAAAGATTGCGATGCCCAATGCATGCCAATAAAAGATATCTTAAACTTAATACCAGGGACGAATTAATGTTAGATCCTAAAGAATTTTATGATTTTTTAAATTCCCTAGGCATCAATTTTTTTACTGGAGTTCCAGATTCTCTTTTGAAGTCCTTTTGTGGATTCATTGCTGATCATTCAGATGATGATCATCATGTGATTGCTGCTAATGAAGGTGGAGCCATAGCTGCCGGAATTGGCTATCACCTAGCCACTGGAAATGTGCCAATGATTTATATGCAAAATTCTGGTCTGGGAAATGCGATTAATCCCTTAATTTCACTAGCTGACAGAGAGGTCTATTCTATTCCAATGTTAATTTTGATAGGTTGGCGAGGTGAGCCAAACCATCATGATGAGCCTCAACATATCAAGCAAGGAAAGATAATGCTTTCAATGATTGAAAGTATGAAACTCTCTTACAAGATACTCACCGGTAATCTTGATAACGATAAGAAAACTGTACAATTGGCAAAAAAAGAAGCAGTGATAAATAATACTCCTGTATTCCTAGTTGCTAGCAAGGGTTTATTCAAAACCTATGAGTTTTCTAATCATGAACCATTTGCTGATATAAATAATCTACCAACCAGAGAAAATCTGATTAACGAAATTCTTCAAGCTCTTCCAACAGATACTATTGTTGTGTCAACTACAGGGATGGCTTCGAGGGAAATATACGAGATTAGAGACAACAACCAGGTAGGCCATCATCTTGATTTTCTGACTGTTGGTGGCATGGGACATGCCTCTCAGATAGCATTTGGGCTATCCCTTCATGCTGATAAGAAAAATATCGTTTGTATTGATGGAGATGGCGCAGCCCTTATGCATTTGGGATCCATGGCGATTAATGGACAATTTGCTAAAGAAAATTTTAAACATATTCTTTTAAATAATGGTGCACATGATTCAGTGGGTGGACAACCAACCGTTGGGTCTAAAATTGACTTTAATAATATCGCTAATTCTTTAGGCTATTTATCTATTGAATATCAAGATAACCAGGTATCTAAATTAATTAAAAAATTAATTAATGTAAAAGGTCCTGCATTTCTAGAATTAAAATCTTGTCTTGGTTCCAGGAAGGATCTTGGTAGGCCAAGCACCAGTCCTCAAGAAAACAAAAAGCAATTCATGCAAAATTTTAAAAATAAAGACTTTTTGTAATGATTGAAATCCTAGAAAATGAGAATGTTTTTTACGGCAAAGATTCTCTTAAAAATTTAACAAAAATTATGGAGCTCGAGAGTGCTTCAAATATACTGCTGATATCTGGAAAAAAATCTTTTAAGACCTCAGGATTAGAGTCTGAATTGAAAACTTTATTAAAGGATAGCACCCTTACTTTGGTAAATAATTTTGAAATTAACCCAAAGTATGAGGAGATTATACAAATTGGTCATGAGATAAAGTATAAAAAGATAGATCTTATTATTGCTGCAGGAGGAGGCAGTGTTATTGATTTTGCAAAATGCTTGAATATATATCTTTCATCATGGACCAACGATGGTAAAGACGGCATTATTGATAAGACGCTGATGCCTCTTAACCTCTTACCAATGGTTGCCATACCTACAACTTCTGGTACAGGTTCTGAGGCTACTCATTTTGCAGTTGCTTATATTAAGGGTATTAAGGTTTCCATTGCCCATAAATTACTAACTCCAACATATGCTATTATTGATCCAAGCCTGACTTATGGCACACCTCCATATGTGTCGGCATGTTGTGCATTTGATGCGTTGTGTCAAGCCATAGAATCATTTTGGTCAGTTGGCGCCACTCAAGATAGTCAAAAATATGCAAAGGAAGCCATCAAACTAATAAAAAATAATATGGTTAAAGCAATAAATTTAGATTGCATTGAATCAAGAAATAGACTCTCTGAGGGAGCATATTTAGCAGGTAAGGCTATTAATATTTCAAAAACTACAGCACCTCATGCTCTTTCATACTCACTTACATCTAACTTCAGCATCCCTCATGGACATGCTGTTGCACTGACCCTTGGATATTTTTTTGAGATTAATGAACTTAATAAAAATAAAACCAATGTCTCTAAGGGTATAGACCTAGATGAGCTTATAAATAACATTAAAGAAATTAAAACTTTGCTAGGGTGGAGCAAATATAATTTTTTAAGTGAATGGAGGCAGTTAATGGTCGAATGTGGGTTATATACGCATATCAAAATAGACCGTGAACCTAAATATTTTTTAAATAATTTAGTAAAGTCAGTTAACTCAGAGCGTTTGTCAAATCATCCCATAAAAATAGCTCAAAATACTATCTCAGATATTTATTCCAAGATTCTTTACTATAAATCAATTTAAAAATGTATGAATTGTTAGCTTTAGTCCTTAGTCCACTAATACATTTAATTGATATTTATTATTTTTTTATATTTGGCATTATTGATTCAAAGGGTTTATCAATAATAATTTTAAGCTTTTCTTTATCATCAGTTCTTCTTCCATTGCTTAAGAAAGCTAGAAAGAAAGAAAATGAATTCATTCAAAAACTACAATACGTTAATAATGAGGTTTTAAAAAATACAATTAATCTCAAAGGAGAGGATAAATTTCTTGCAACTGAAGAGATTTATAAAAAAAATAATTATCATCCAATACACAACATACAAACAGGGCTATCTTTTTTTATATTACTTCCCATTCTTCTTAGTGCTTTTTTATTTTTTAATATAAATATTGATAAATTTGATACATTATTTCTTAATAGCATTCATTTATATCAACCAGACAAGTTATTGTTTGATTTTAATGCAATTCCAGTTTTAATTTTTTTTACAAATTATATCGATTCTAGGTATAGATTTAATGCCCATAACTCAGGTCAGAATAGCTATCTATTTTTATCACTAATTATATGTTTTTTAATTTATGGTATGCCTTCTTGTCTTACGATTTATTGGTTAACAAGTAGTTTATTTTCTATGTTTTTTTCCTGTATTTATTATATGAAATCCAATTGATGCATGCTTTAGCTGTTAAAAGTATTTTGCATAGCGCCAGCAGTTTATTTATTACTCAGATACTACAAAGAATATGTTGGGCTTATGTATAAGACCGCGCAAATTATCAGCAAAATTACAGCAATAATTTTGAAGCTTTATTAAAATATTTTCCGTTTTATGATCAATAAGTTGAATATCTATCAAGCCACATAGTTGAGTTAATATTCTTAATATAATCCATCTTTTTTTTAATTAAGGCTTACGCTATAATCCGTTATGGATAAGATCAAACATAAAGCCTTAACCTTTGATGACGTATTGCTTTTGCCAAGATTTACGAATTTTCTTCCTGCCGAAGCTCAACTAGAAACAAAGGTTTCAAGAAATATCTCATTAAAAGTTCCTCTAGTATCTGCTGCAATGGACACCGTAACGGAAGCTGCCATGGCAATTGCGCTTGCTGAAAATGGTGGGATTGGAATTATTCATAAAAATAACTCAATTGAAGAACAGGCCGCAGAAGTGAGAGCTGTAAAAAAATATGAAAGCGGCGTTGTTAGAGATCCTTCAACTATTCAATCAACCAAAACGATAAGTGAACTTATGCAATTAACAAATGAGCTCAGCATTTCTGGCATGCCAGTTGTTGATAATGGAAAATTAATGGGAATTGTTACAAGGAGAGACTTTAGATATGCAGACAACTTGTCTGAACTAGTTTCTTCAATAATGACACCATTTGAAAAATTAATAACAGTAAAAGAAGGCTTTGATCAGGAAGAAGTCAAAAAATTAATGTACAACAATAGAATTGAAAAAATTTTAGTTACAGATGAAGAAAATTCTTTAACTGGATTGGTTACAATGAAAGATATTGATAAATCTGCTGAGCATCCACTCGCAACCAAAGATCCCAGAGGCCAATTACAAGTTGGCGCAGCCCTTGGGACTGGTGGGGGTACTTTAGACAGGGCAAAAGCATTATACGAGGCTGGAGTTGATTTATTTGTAATTGATAGTGCCCATGGCCATTCTCAAAATGTTATTGATACTATAAAACTCATTAAAAAGGAATTTATTGATATAGATGTTATGGGTGGTAATGTTGCAACTCCAGAAGGGGCTCAAGCCCTAATAGATGCTGGAGCTGATTCAGTGAAGATTGGAATGGGCCCAGGGTCAATTTGTACAACTAGGATTATTGCTGGAATTGGAGTTCCTCAGATTACAGCAATTCTTTCAATAAAAGAAAAGCTTTCTGCCAACAGCGTCCCACTGATTGCGGATGGAGGCATCAGATTTTCAGGTGATATTTCAAAAGCGCTTGCAGCTGGTGCAGATGCAGTGATGCTAGGTGGTATTTTTGCTGGAACAGAGGAGGCTCCTGGGGAGTTAGAACTATACCAAGGCCGAAGTTTTAAAACTTACAGGGGAATGGGATCTATCGGGGCAATGAATGAACGAAATGATACAAATAGATACTTTCAAGACGGTATAAGCAATGAAAAGATGGTTCCTGAGGGAGTTGAGGGAAGAGTTCCATTTAAAGGTTGGGTTGTAAATGTTATTGATCAATTGATTGGAGGTATACGACAGAGCATGGGATATGTTGGATGTAAATCAATTGGAGAAATGCATTCAGAAACTCAATTTGTTGAAATTACTAATGCCGGAATCACCGAAAGTCACGTTCATGATGTCATGATTACAAAAGAAGCACCGAATTATCAAAGAAGTTAAGTTTAATTTTTTATAAAAA
>MDTG01332750.1_pt1 | contig 11574 bp, 5 predicted proteins | sample 811421 | NCBI WGS metagenome assembly MDTG01 (sample SAMN05326645, study PRJNA326480) | marine metagenome | isolation source: seawater | place: Pacific Ocean: South East | collected 2011
CTTGGCCTACGGAGTAGTGCATAGCTTCATTTTTGTAATCTTTACCGATACTAATCTTTCTTATCAGATTCATTTTCCTCAGGTATTTCAGTAATAGTACCGTCAGTTAAATTAACAGACACTCTACCGTATTTATCTTCAAGTTCTTTTTGAATTACTTGTAACTCTTGTTGTGCAGCTTTTAGTTGTTCCATAGCAGTAGCTTTTTGAACTTCTAAACCACCAACTGTCATTTGAGCTTGATTAATTACATTTACTTTACCTTGAACTGATTTTAATTCTTCATCAGTAATTTGTTTTACATCTTGAGCGATGTCCTCTACTTTTACGTCTTCCATTTTATTTAAATTTAATTGTTAATAATATTATACGTCTGTATAATCTTTGAAATCATCCATCGCTTTCATCGCGTTATAAGCTTGTATAACAGGATTTTTAGCGCTAGCCTTTGTATCTAAAGCTGCAATGTTTAAGTAGCCATCAGTAAAAGATTCATTAGGATTAGCTTCTCTTGATGCTTTATCCTTGTAAACCTTAAAACTAACTTGAGTACCGTTGTTAGCAATCCATTTTGTTTCTATTACAGCATCTTTTTTTAAAGACCCATCTTCATTGTATTCAGCTGGAGATTTTTCTGTAAGTTCTTGAGTGTAACCAACATTGTAGTTTACCGTAGATACTTTAATATAAGCATCGTTTACTTCGATGCCTTTATAGTTGTATTTTCCTTGTAATGCCATTGTTTTGTTTTTAAGTTATTTCTATGTTTATATTATTACGCTATTTTCACGTTTTTTACTTTTTAAAACTCTTATATAGTATAGGTATTAATATTTTACCGTTATCTTCTAAATAAGGTTTATAATTATTTTCAATATTATCTATTACTTCCTGTGTTATATCTTCATGTCCCCACCATAAATCAACAAGTATAAAATCATATTTTTTATCAGGTGTATATGTTAAAGCATCGTGTTTTATTACATTAATAGATTCATCTATAAAATCTACATAATCAATCAACTCTTGATTATTATCTATAACATCTACTACACTACACCCTTTTTCTACTTTTAAAGTTTCTGGTACTAAACCTAAACCTAAACCTAATACTAAAACCTTATCATAAGTAAAATCTTCATAAAGCTCTTTTACTTTTTCACAATTAGTACATTCGCCTAGCATTATAGTAGCATAATCTTCTATATTATCTATAGAGCATTCGTCACTAAATCTTAATATACTTATGCCGTCTTTCTTTGTTATGCTAAAAGAAGTACCATTGTGTTCTTTTATTTTGTTTTCTTGTATTTTCATATTAACATCCTAAAGGTGAGAAATTAGAAACAACTCCACTTGAATTAACAAAGAAGAATCCCGCGCTTGTTGCTCCACTACTACTAGCTGGTGGACCACCATACCATTTGTTACCACCATTAGTACTGTTCATTAAGTTTAAATTATTATCATACACTTGCGTTCCATTACCAAACGTTCCAGTAAATCTAACTACAGTGTTCATTGTTGTGAAACACGCAAAGAAGTTTTTACTAAACGGTCCACTTATATATCTTGTTACAAATGCTGTTTGAGTTTGTTGTGTTATAGTAGATCCATAAGAAGTTCCAACACTATTTGTAGCATAAGCTCTATAATAAAAAGTTGTATTAGATGATAAACCGGTAACAGCTCTACTATAACTACCTGTTGTGTTAAATGTGCTAGGATGAGGTGTAACTTTTGTAACACCAAACTCACCTATTGTAGGTGTACTATCATTGCTTGAATATACAAATCCTTTGTCTGTTACAGTAGCATTTCCAGTGCTAGTCATATTACCATTCATTGTCATACCACTAGAACTTACGCTTGTAGCTGAAAGACTAACAATACCTGGTGCTGTAGAAGCCGGTAATGTTGTAACTTGCTCGTTAGCACCATATGTCGTTCCAGCTGCGTTAGTGGCGTATGCTCTATATGTATATGTTGTTCCAGCTACTAATGCACTTATTGCTTTATTAAAAGTACCTGTGGAGTTTGTATTATCAGCAACTTGAATACCAACACCACTTTCACCAGCAATAAAGTCATCTGTTATAGCACCTGTTTTAGTAACAAAACCTCTATGTGTAATTGTTCCAGTCGTACTAAAATTTGATGCAAGACCTTTGCTGTTAACAGTACCGTTCATTGTAAAACCGTTTTGACCAACACTAGACTCTGTGTTTGTAACAACTGATGGCGATACACCACTACCTCCACCAATAACTTGCATACCAGGACAGCTAACGCTAAACCACCAAGCTGTACCACCTAATGGCGCTTCAACACGCATGTTAGATGAACTAACTGAGCTGTTTTTATTAAATGTTATAGTGCCTCTACCACCACTTTGAGTGTTTTGGCTACCTGTGCCATAATTGGTGGTTAATGTTGTTATAGTTGCGCTTGAGTTACCAGCTGTTGCTTGTAAAGCTGACAACTGATTAGCTGCCCCAACAAAACCATCACCCGTACCATTTCCACTACCACTTGTGTAAGTGTTACCATTCCATGTAAATACAAATTTATCAGGAACACTAAAAGCTTGATATTCTATTGTAACAATACCAGTGTCACTTCCTAACGTTATAGGATAATTAAAAGTACCTTGTCCACCATTATGATAAGCCATGTTACAAGCAGGCGCAACAGCATCATGGTCGTAACTATAAAATTCGCTCATTGCAAAAGGAGCAGTGTTGTTTGGATGAGATGAGCTAAGGCCATTTGTTGGATCAACTGAAAAAGAATTACCATTAGCATTACCACCAATTGTTATGTCTTTTAAACTTAATACATCATCATAGTCAGCGTCATTGTAGTCATCTACATCTTTTTCTGCTGCTAAACCAGCTAAGCTTATACTGTTACCACTTGAAGGAACTGCCATTACTTTATTTGTTTTTTAAGATCTTCAATTTCAGCTTTTAAATCTTTTATAGCTTCAATTAAATAACCTGTAATGTTACCATACGCTACAGACTTGTATTCACTATCATTGTTTACTAATTCTGGTGCTACTTTTTCTAACTCCTGTGCTATAACACCACTACCTTCTTTATCATCTTTAGTAAAGCTAACACCTCTCATATCATAAACCTTAGAACCGTCTAATGTTTTTATATTAGACTTTAGTCTTTCGTCAGAGAAAGCAACCACGTCACCTGAAAAAGTTCCAGTTCCAGCGCTAGATACGCTAAACCTAGATGTCATAGAAACAGTACCACCAATACTTTGATTTGTAGCTGAGCCGTGTGTTCTAAAATCAAACGAGCCCGAACCTATTTCTATACAAGCTCTATCACCACTAAAGTTACTAAACGTAGAAACAAAACCATTACTACCACTTTTTCCTTCTACACCATAACCCATAAGGAAATTACCACTAGAATAATGAGAGCTAATAACACCTAATTTATGACTAGTAGAATAATTTTGCGCAAGAACTCTACCACCGTTTGTAGCGGCTGGACCCGCAGTAATATTACCTGTATGAAAAGTTGCGTTACCACCAGCGGCAATGGTAAGCTTGTCACCTACGCCATTTTCGTGTAGTGCAAAATTACCGCCTGTAAATGCTCTAAACCACCATTGGTCAGTTCCATTAGCATCTTTTAATCCTAAAACATAATCTGTTGTTGATCTAAATCTTGTTTGAAGACTAGTATCAATTTCCATTGCTATAGCAGTTCCACTATGTTTAGTAATACCAAAATTAGTAATACTAGTAGCACCATTTATGTTTTTACCTAATCTCCAATCAGTACCAGAAGAAGCACCTATATACATATAAGAGCTAGTTGCGCCACTTGTCGTATTTATAAACCTTGCTACTTCTTGCGCACTACCATTTCCAGCTCCGCTTGGATTGTTTGCTGTTATATACGGAGCTTGTACTGTTCCAGTAAACGTTGCTCCTTTTGCGTGGTCTAATGTTAGTACTGTACTTAATGTTGTATCGCAAGTTTTAAATTCTAATCTACTGTGTCTTTCTGACACATCAGTCCATTTACTTAATATTTGAGAACCGTATACAGATGTTGTTCCAGTGTAATAACCACCCATGTTTATCATACCATGAGTATCTTCATCTGCTGGAGAAGTTGTAAAATGCAATAAATCTATTTGAGCACCACCAGCACCTGTATTTGTTGATTCTACTCTTATAGCATCACCTGATCCATTTAAATGTAGCAATGTTGTTGGAGCTACTCCTATACCAACTTTTTCACCACTAGCAACAATTAAATTATCGTTGACATAAACATTACCACTAGCTGCAGATATATTTAAATCTTTGCTATCTGTTGTTGTTATGCTACCATGACCACTACCTGTTGTTGTTAAAAGTAATTCACCGCCATCTTTTTCAACAGATATTGAAGCTTTTGATATTATATTTTTTTCACCAACTATTGGTTTAGCAGCCCAAAGCGAAGTATAAGGTTCGTTTAATTGATCTAAAGCATTTGAATTAAAATTATCTATTGAGGCTATAACCGTAGATCCCGTGCCATCATTTGTTGTGGTTGTTGCATTTTGTAAAAAATCAAAACAACCATTTATATTGTTGTAACCACCACCCCAAGCTTTACAATACATTTTGTAACCAGCGTGGGTATTAGTTCTAAATAGTCTAACTTGAACGCTATAATTAGTGCTTGATCCACCAGATCCGTCAGACTCTCTTATAAGTCTTATACCTATTGGTTGAGCGTACGTGCTATTTGGATTATATGTGCTACTTAATAATGTTAAACTACCTGCGTTAGAACTATGATAACCTCTACTTATTATACATGTAAACGAAGAGTGCGCATCTGATTTTATGTTTAAATAAGTATTACCTTCAGCTTCGCCATAGTTAGCTATTTTAACCCAGTCATCAAAACCACCGGAAGTCGTGTAGCCAGTTGTATTACTTGATGTGTAGTCTTTAAAAGAAACATTAAATGGATGTGATCTAGTATATTCTAACTCATCAACATCAACAATATCATGATTGTTCATATCTAAATGACCGTTAGGTGATATATGCGTAGATATACTACCATCTGCCATTAAAAATTGTGAAGATGTACCACCTGTTTTTACAAACTCATCCGCTTGCATTTTAAAATTACCACTACCAGCATTATGTAATCTAAATGTTTTTGTACTTGATGTATCTGTTTCTAACCTATATGTATTGGTATCAGGAAAAACAACATCATAATTAGCAACACCAGTATCTGTTAATCTTAATATTGGATCTGAGGTTGATGATTGAGATGCTCTAAAATAACCTGCGTCAACAACAGTTCCATATATAGTGCTCCATCTTTTTCCACTTAATCCGAGGTCATGAGCCTCATTACTATTAGGCGCAACATTTCCTGAAAAAGTTGTAGCACCAGTTGAAAAATTAGTTAATATAACTGACGTTCCACCACTATTTTTAAAAGCTAACGTGTCAGTTCCAGTTTCTAAATAATTATTTCCTGAGCTAGAGCCATTATAATCAAATGTTATTCTTGAGCTAGTTGTTATATTACCACAAGTTATAGTTCCAATGTTTACTAAATTTCTTGAAGAATCAACTATATACGTACCATTTAGTTGATAAGCAGACATATTAGAAAGAGATCCATGTACTGTTCCTGATAAATTTAAATGTCTAAACCTATGCGAACTAGTGCTAAATCCTAAATCTGTATCTGCATCTGTTTGTGGATATATTTTTTTATTTACGTCTATGTTAAGCACATGCGTTCCAGCAGCATTAAATTTTAAGTTATTACCAGTAGAGTAAATAAAATCAGTTACTTTAACAGCAGAACCTTTAAGTATACCGTTTGTTTCTAAAGTTTGTGTAGCATTACTATTCCAATTAGTTGTAGGGTTTTTTGTAAAGTAAGATGTGCTTGTAGTTTGCGCTATATTCCAATCAGCAATCCAATCTATAGCCGTGCTGTAGAAACCAGCACCATGCACTTTGTGAACATGAACAGTAGAATAACTCCATGATGAGGTTGTTTCACCAATAGCAATACATCTTCTTTCATTAGTACCATCATTTCTTCTACCAACATAAACTGGTTTATCTAATTGACCTATAACCTGTACGTTTACATTATACCATTGAGTAGTACCAGTATTACTATTACCACCACTATTCCAGTTATGACCACCAACTATAAGTTTTGTAGCTCCTTTACTACTATATTCGTATATATCTATTTCCATATACATCATATCGTAGTTGTTTAACGTACCAGGTAAATCAATAACTATTTGACCTGTTGTACTACCACTACCACTCCATAAAGCATTTTGACCTGGATATGCAATTTTAGGATAATCGTCATCACCTATTCCTAAATGACCATATACTACGGCTTTATCAGTAAAGCCATCACCTAAACATGCCTTACCATTAACATTTAACTTACCAGTTGCAGTTAAGTCAGCAAAACTAGCGTTTCGGTTAGTATCTACAATGTTAGTACCACCAACGTAATATGAAGTTCCTATAATATCACCAACACTATTAATTCTAGTTGTGCCAGCTATTTTTAACGCTCTATTACTACCTGTTAAATCTAAAGCATCATCTATTATTACTGCTCCATTAAAATAACTTGTACCATTATTATAAAAATCGTATGACCCATGAACACCGGTACTCATTACAGCAAATTTACCTACAACATTACCTGTGTGCATATCCATATGATTTCCAAATATTGAACCATCATATTTTACTTGGAAAGGATGTTGTCCTGATGTGTTAGCTCCATGACCTGTAGCAAGAGACATGATCATCTCTGTTATGGTTTTCTCTATTTGCTTACTATCGCCGGTTGGTAATGTATTTACGTTTGTAAAGTTTACAATAGATGCAGATACTGAACCAGCTGGAAGTATTGTTACTGTTAGAGAATCCTCACCGCTACCTTTTATATCTACAAAAGCTTTACCTGATGTTGAATTTCTTACAACTCTTATGTGGGTTAAAAAGTTTGGATAACTACTGTGAAGTATTGTTAACGTGGCGTAAGCGTTAGACCAAGCTGTATTAACTATAGCTTCAAATCTAAAAGGCGTACCACTACCACCACCTCCTTGTATTAAGAAATGACATTTACCTCTACCGCTACCACCTGTTATTTCAATTATTCTATGCCATCCGTTGCTAGCATTAAATGATTCTCCCCCACTGGCACTATTAATAGTTTCTCTATAAAAATTATCGTTAGATGTAATCTGTAATCCATTAGTGTGTAAAGTAGATCCTGTTACATAAAAATCTGCATCGGAATCAATAGCGGTTGTGCCATTCCAAATAGCTAATCTATTATCAGAACCAGTTCCAGTTACAGTACCTGATGGGGTTGGTAAATTTGTTAGGTTACTACCATCACCGTGAAACTCATCTGCATAAACTCTATTCCATTTATTTCCACTTAAACCTAAATCAATACTACCAGAGGCGCCTTGTGGATAAAAACCACTATTTCCTGCTGACCAAGTTAATTGTTTTAATGTACTGCCTGTATATGAATTAAAATATAAATGTCCAGTTGTTCCACTAGAACCAGCTTGTATTGTTGCTCTATCTGTATTACTTGTAAATAAACTAAGTCTATCTGTAGCTATAGTTCCTGCAAAAGTTGCATTTGATGAACTATCTAACGTAAGACCAGAACCACTCGAACCTGCTAAAACTAAATCAGATTGATTTGGAGATTGTCTCATTACTAACTTAATTGGTGCCGTTACACCATTAGACTTAAGACTAATAAATTCTACTGTTCCAGCTGCATTTCCATAATCCATTACTAAACCAGCAGCAGAAGTAAATGAGTTTATATTAACTCTCTTAGCGGTTAATGCATTAGAACCCACCGTAAGATTACCTGCAAAAGTTGCATTACCTGAACCGTCTAATGTAAATTTCTCTGCACCGCTATTTCTAAATTTATAACTTAAACCATCTGGGCTATTAAAATTAACAGCACCACCATCCATTCCAATATGAAGTTTCTGTGTATTTGCACTTCTTTCAACTGTTAAACCACTATTAAATCCAGTATCAACTGATTGTTTTACTTTTAAAGCTACATTTCCGCTTGAATCACTTAAGAATTTACCATGATGATGGGTATTTGATGTAGATGTATTTGTTAACAAACTACCTACACTAAAATTATCTACTAAAGTTTTAGCTTGATTTTGAGATGTATTTTCCAGAGTACCTTCCCACTGATTACCAGTACTTGTTTTGTGGTATATTCTTATAAAATATCTATTGTTAGTTGAATCCCATGCTGGATCATCTACATATATTTGACTAGCTTGCTGAACTGTAACATTGCTTTCTACTAAACATGGAGTATACCATATACTATTATTTTGATTAAATCCAAAAATCCATTTAAAGTAAGCTTCACCTACTGCATTCTGATGTGAATATCCTGATGTTAATTTTAACTCAAGTATTCCATTTAACTGAGCATTACCAAGTATAAGATCAACAGCAAGGTTAGATGTTCCATGTGTAAAGTATGGTAATACAAAAGATAATTTAGAATTTCTATCTGCTAAACGAATAGCTTTATTATTATTTAAATCTATATTACCTGAAAAATTTGTATTGTTATCATTAATAGTTATAGCAGCTGTTGAACCGTTACCATCCGCAAATAATCTTGTATCAGCGCCATTATCCCATAATGCAAATCTAAAAGTTCCAGAAGAGTTATGTAAGTAGTAACCACCACCACCGCCAGAATTGTTATCTAATCTAATTTGAGTACCAACTACGTGAAGTTTTTGTAAAGGGTTTGACGTCCCGATTCCAACTTCGTTGCTAGCATCTATATTTATATTATTAGCATTTACACCAGCATTTCTACCTAAACTAAATAATCCATTTTCTGAACTAACATAACCTGTTGTATCGTTATCTGATATTTGTACTGTTGCTTTATTAGTTCTACTCATAAACTTAGCAACTGGAGGAACTCCGCCTTCGTTATTAACAACTAATTGCCCTGTTTCACCAGACGTTAAAGCACCAATTGTTACATTACTTGCAAAAGTTGCGTCTCCTGTTTCTCTGTCTAAAATAAGCGCGTTATCACCTAGACCATAAGCGTAAAAATGTAAATCACGAGCTGAACCAGAGTTTATTATTTGCCAGTCATTAGTAGGAGTGCTAGAACCTGATTTTGAACTCATAACTATACCACCATCATTAGCAGTATTTTTACCTATAAGCAAATATTCATTGCTAGTTTGATAACTTTGATTAACTTTTAATGTGTCAGCAACATCCACATCCCCTGCAAAAGTTGCGTTTTGAGATGTATCAAACTCTACAGCTTCCAAGCTATTTGAAAATAATTTTAATGGGTGGTTACTATAAGTACCAATAATAGAATTACTATTTTGAGAGTAAATAGATAATAGGACATTATTTGTAGTATCTTTTATATCTATCTTTGGACTACTAGCATTTTCTAAAATAATGTTACCTGCAAAAGTTGCGTTACCACCACTAGCAATTGTTAATCTAGTTCCTGATAAACCATGTTCTATTAATTCTAATTTAGAGTTAACACCTACTTCTGTTGCTTTAAATGACCAACCTCTATTAGCATAACTAGCGTTTTTAACACCTAAAAATAAAGCAGCTACACCAGAATTTTCAAATATACTTAACGCTCCAGACGTAGTTTGCCCGCCACCACCTGTATTAGAGCCTGTATAACTACCTAAAGTTACATCACCTGCAAAAGTTGCATCAGTAGTACTAAGACTTAATGCTTCTACACCACCCGCAATTAAAGAAAGAACATCAGCATCACCTCTTCCTATTCCGGTATCTGAATCATTTCTCCATGGAATTATTGAAGGGTTTGTGGCTGTTGCAGTTTCACTATTAAAATGAGCTTTACCCTGATTAACATTACCCATGCAATTTGCTGAAAACTCCCAGTAATTTACACCTCCTACGGTTACCCTTAAATCATTGTCAGATCTTTCATAAAAACCAGTATTACCATCTCCAAAGGCTATTGTTGGATTTGTGTTATTTGCCCCAGGCGTTCGTGTTGTTGATATTCTACTTGTAGCGGTTATATCTCCGGTTTGATCAATTCTAAATCTTTCATTAATAACTCCACCATTTTCATTATAGAAAACTAAATCAGTAGCATCTTTATTTATACTAGCAAACTCAGTCGCTATATATGATCTTCCTCTACCATTCATACCTAAAGCAAGAGCAACACCTTTACCGTTACCTGAAAGTTGTGCGTCAGGTATTGTAAGAGATAAAGCTACAGCACTACTATTATCTAAATTTGTAGTAGTTAAATCTACTGGATCAAATTCTACATGCAGTTTTGAATCAGGAGATGCAATACCCACACCAACTTTACTATTATCATCTAAAGTAAAATGAACAGACCTAGTGCCTCCTTCTGAAGCTCTAGTACCCCATTGTAGTCTACCACTAGAATCAATTGCTTGATCCCATATTGTTGTTCCCGTTCTTGATTGTCTGATTGCTGATTTGGCTGCGTCATCGCCTTTTAAGTGAAGTCTAGCTTTAGGATCGTTATGTCCTAAGCCGAAATAGCCAGTTGATCCCTGTAGGTGAAAGTCCCAATTAGATACAGTGTAGTTATATAGTTCCCAGTTAGCACCAACTCTTTGTTGATACTTATAAGAACCATTTACCTGGTAAAATATTGTTGTCTGTTGACCAGTAGCCCCAGTGTTGAGGAATAAAGTATCCTCATCACCAGCTGTTATTTTTACACCTGTGAGAAATTGCTGAGCCATATTTTAATTTAATTTTGTATATTAACCTATTTTTGTAATAAGTATTTTGTAGTCACCATTAGTAACTGATTGTCCAAATAAAACTTGAACCTCGTTTGTTGAAGATCTTCTAACTTCTACATGAACTGTTTCATATGATGAACCTGTTTCAACTACTTGACAAATAACATCTCTTGTTGCAAGTGCGTGATAAACAGTATATGTATTTGAAGTTTTACTAACAAAACCTTGTTGACCAGATGTTCCACCTGGCGTTAATGTTCCGCTAAACTCTCTATTTGTTACTCTATCATCTATACCACTTTGTAGATCAACAGATGCTAAACCAGTAACGTGACCAAAGGTATCTAATGTAACATCTTGTATTACATTTAAACCTGAGTTATTTACTGAAGCTTGACTAGAAGTATCTTCGTGATCAATAGTTATAGTTTCGTTAGTTCCTTGGTTTGTTCCAAAAGCACCACCAGTAACTAAACCAGAACCAGCTGCGATAGTTATTGTAGCATTTTTAATGTCACTTGTTAAAGCAATTGTACCAGTTTCGTTTTTAAGAGTAACTGTTTTATCACCACCAGTAATTGTAGCCGTTGTAAGATTTAATTCATCGTTTGCGTTACTACCTGCAGCACCTTCAAACTGTAAAGTATTATCTGTTACAACTTTTACAGTTTCGTTAGCTGTTGTTGTATCACCTGA
>MDTG01441428.1_pt1 | contig 11574 bp, 9 predicted proteins | sample 811421 | NCBI WGS metagenome assembly MDTG01 (sample SAMN05326645, study PRJNA326480) | marine metagenome | isolation source: seawater | place: Pacific Ocean: South East | collected 2011
CGCATCGCGTCCCGCACCTTGGTGTTGAGCGTGCGCACGGACTGCGATCCGGCAGAGGATGTCCGAGGCGCACCGTCCCATCTACCGAGCTGTTTGCACGCCTCGTCGAGCGTCGTGATCGACTCGAGCATCGCGCGCGCGAACAGGACGCGCAGGTCGGCGGCCGCGCCCTCCGCGTCCTCCGCCACCGCGCGCCCGTCGGCCGCGCCGCCCGTACGGACCCCGTCCCGGAGCGAGAGCCGGCTCAGGCTAGGTAGTGCCATGCGTGTGCGTCTCGTGTCCACACCAAGCGGCGCTCTATGGCGTACAAATCCCACGGACGAACACACACACACGCTCCCTCAGACGAGACCTGCGGCCGCACGCAAATCCGGGTCGGCTTTGTAGCTGCTTTCAATCCGGTGGAACACATTGGGATTCCGCGTGACGGCCCTGATCAAAAACGCTCGGTCGTTCTTGAGCGTATCGGACGCGTAATTGAACACATACGAGTTGTTTCGTATGGCCATAAGCACCACGTCGGGGTCGCTCTTGAACTTCTGGAGAGCATACTGAAGCGCAATTCCGTCTTCTTCGACGGCCGCGAGAGTCAAATCCTTGTCGTCTCTGAGCTCCCTGGGCACAAACCACAGCGAACGCCCATCCTCGGAGACGGCCGCGAGCGCCACCTCCCTGTCCCTCCGGAGCTCCTCGGACGCGTACCTCAGCGCATAGCCGTCGTTTGAAACGGCCGCGAGCACCACCTCGCGATCGCCCGAAAACGCCGGGAGACTGAAGAGCATCATTCCGCTACGTCTTACGGCCGCGAGAACCACGTCCCTGTCCTTTTTGAGATCAGCTGACGCGTGCTGCAGCGCCTCGCCATCTTGAGACACGGCCGCGAGCACCACTCCCTTGTCCTTTCTGAAATCTCTGGAAGCGTACCGCAGCGCATACCCATTGTTGCGGACGGCCGCGAGCACCACCTCCCTGTCCTCCTTGAGTCGTGGGTGCACCCATACCAAGTCTTTGCCATCTAGACGCACAAGCTCGAGCACGATCGTGCGGCAGCGCCAGAGGAAGCTTGTAGAAGACAGGGTGACAGTAGCGTGAGGCGCGCGTCTGAGATTTCGGTAGTGCTTGAGCTGCCGACACGCCTCCTGCAGCAGGCTCCACCACATCGTGAAGTCGGCTGGGAGGCCCTCCGCGTCTGCCAGAGCCATTTCGGCGCGCATGACGCGCTCTGCCAGCCGCTCGGAGAGGCCGTCCTTGCGCAGCGCCAGCCGCATCGCGTCCCGCGCGTTCTTGTTGACCGCGCGCAGGGGGTACGCGCCTGATGCCCAGTTCCACTGGCTGAGCTGTCGGCACGCCTCGTCGAGCGTCGTGATCGACTCGAGCATCACGCGCGCGAACACGACGCGCAGGTCGGCGCCCGCGCCCTCCGCGTCCTCCGCCACCGCGCGCCCGTCGGCCGCGCCGCCTGTCGGTGGACCCACCTCTCCCTGAAGCGAGAGCCGGCTCAGGCTGGGCAGCGCCATGCTCCGCTGTGCTGCCTTTACCATGCTGTGACGTACGACAGGACACCGTTATGAGGTTTTAAAACGCGACGCTTGCGACTCCTGCACTGAATACTGTGTGTGCGATCGAGCGAGTGAGTGAGTGAGCGTGTGTAGACGAATGAGCATCGCGTGCGAAGTCTCGGTCGTAGACGCCCTTTACGAGGTCCATAGCAACAGCGGCAGGCGCCACGTCCCGTTCGGAGTGGTCAAGACCATGCACCTTGTCTCGAGGGCGTGGCGGCTACCGAGGAAGAAGTTGGTCGGCTTCTGGGTGAGGCTCTACAGGACGGGCATCAAGGGCTCGTTTCGCGATGCCGAGCCGCTCGAAATCGCGGTCGAGAAGAACGACTTTCCGCTCATATCAATGCTCATCAACGAGTTTGAGCTCAAGATCAACCATTTTGTTCTTCGCAAGGCTCTTGAAGGTACAGACCCTCTGCGCTGCTTCAAGCAGCTTGGCAACCTCGATCCACCGCGCCTGTGGTTCGTGACGCTCGGGCAGAGCTTGGGCACGGTCGCCCAAAAGTTTGCGGAGCACGGCTCGACCGCGGGGCTGGAGCTTCTGATCACCAAGGGCCTCGACGAATGGAACCTGGAGGAGCGAGCGCGGGAGGTACGCGCACGTCTGAAGGGGATCGCTCCGATGGCACTCTACGGCGCGCTCTGCGGCCGCAAGAAGCACGTCGCCGTGTGGGTACGCAAGAAGCTCTGGGACGGCAGCCCCAGCCAGATAGACGACTTTGTCAAAGCCATTTCGGCAATGGACGCCATGGTCGCCAGTTCGCCAAAGATGATCCACGAGCTGATGCTCGTGAGCGCGGCTCACACGTGGCTGGTCGCGCACTGCGGCTTTCCACGACTCTGAGCGGCGTCTGTCGGAGCCGCGGCTGGGGCGCAGCTGCGCCGCGTGGATATTCAGCGTCGCGGCGCCGCTAGCTCCGTCAAATTGACTTGCGACTCCTGCACTGCGATTTCTGGCAACAAGACCCCGCACGCCCTCTCACGCCTTCGTCTGCACCGATGACCGCCGGCTCCACGAGGACCAAGCGTACCAGCCTTCCGACGATCGACTCGCAGTCTGGCGGTACGTCAAAGAAGAAGATCACCAAGAAGAAGCCAATGCCGGGTATGGAGAGGGCGGTCAAAGTCTCCATTGCCATGCCGAACATGAGGAACGTGGTGGGCCCCAATGACATCTCCCTCTCCTCGGAATTTCGACAGCAGATCGACGTCCTCCATGAGGGCCTCGTCGAGGCGCAGCTTCTCAACACCTCGCGCATACTGTCGCGGTACACCAAAAGCAAGACCTTCAACATGAAGGCGGCCAAGGCCTCGGCTGCCACATTTCTGCGACCCGAGCTTCGCGCCAAGGCGATGGCGCATGCGGAAATGGCGGTCGAGACGTACGTCAAGTCCCGATCGGATCAGCTCGATGGGAAGAAGGGGGCCTGAGACTGGGACTGTGTGTGTGCGTGTGTGGTACGGCTCGCGTCTGATGTGAGAGTGTGCGTCGTGACTCCGTGATTGATTTGTACCGAGATGGCGAGGAACGTATGGAAAATGTACAGCGCAACTGACACATGGGTACGCCAAACCTCTCCCGACTGACCGTGCCGACGGCCGGCGGCGCGGGGCCGGACGAGTCCGCTCCGGACGCCGTCCTTTCCAACCCTGACCTACTCGGGACGATCTTTCAAAAAGTCAGAGACTTCCAGTCCGGGCGTCGCAGTCGTGTCGTCGTCACGTGGGAAACGCAGGCGACGGTCAACCTCAGGGTCCCGCAGTACGTGAAGGCCTATGTAGACATCGAGGACGACGAGGAGGGGTTTCTGAAGGAGCGCTACGAGGAAATCACGGGCATTCTCTACTCAGCCGGGCAGGATCCTAGAATACAGGAGGTCCACGACGAGCTCGCGATGCTCTTCATCGACGCATTCCGCAATCTGTACATCGAGCCGGTCATAGAGGACGATTTTTTGCCGTTTGCAAATCGTGTCTCCGTGCTCGCAGATCATCCCGACAGCTTGGTCTTCACCATCAGACCGGACGACTTTGATCAGTCGACGCGCTGGCGGAGAGTGAGGAACACGGTCCGAAACTTTGTCACTGGGGCGCACATGAACAACGCCATCGAGGTCTCAAGGCGCTTTACCCAGAACATAATTGCCAGGTTGGGTGGGCGCCTTGTCCAAGAGAGGTTGACACAAAATGAAATGTACGAAGGGAGCGGAGGCGGCGGCCCACGCTTGAGGGGCATGGTGGTGCAATGGGACTGCAAAGTCGCTCCCGCCACGCTCCCTGCCGCCGCCGTCGCCACGCCTGCCCGCGACCTCATGCGGACGGTGCGCGAGCGCGAGCGGGCCCGGACGCTGCTGCTGCAGCAGCAGCAGCAGCAGCAGCCGGCGGCGCAGGCGACGACGGGCGGCCGGTGGGAGGACGACGACCGCCCGGGCGTCCAGGCCGCCATGGAGCGGGTCGTCGAGGGGGTGCGCAAGCAGCACGAGGAAGAAGCCACGACCCTCTGGATCGGCGTGACCCCTTGGAACGCATCAAGAAAGCTGGTTGTCTTCGTGAGACTGACTGGTACGTGTGGAGAGAGGAACTTCATGGAGCTATTCGGCACAGGGAACTGGAGCACGGGCACGTTTCGTGACACGTGGACCAGCAAGGCGCGCAAGGACAAGGTGCTCGACTTTGTCGCGAGCGGATACGGGAGGGCAACCCCGGGAGTCGACGTCGAGGCGTGGAGACACAGCATGGTCACCGGGCCTCCGAACGACTCGGGCTACACCTTCCGCCAGTTTCCCCGAAATTCCGAGAGAGGACCAGTCTCCATTCTGTCAGTCGACATCGACTCGAGCGACGCCCTCGTCGCCGAGCTCAGAGGCAGCGACCGGAAGCTCCTGGACTTCACTCGCGGCGTCGGCGACGAGGTGATGCACTTTGTCGGAGCTACGAATTACAGCACGATCATTGAGCCGCGACCAAGAACCAACCTAGCAGGAGATAGAGGCGCCGAAGCCGAATGGAGGCTGATGCGGCGACTCCCGATTTCGAGTCACGGCATGCGAGAGATTTCGGAGACTCTCAGAATCACGGAGAACGAGCGAAGGCGCCTCAAGGCCGAGCGGGAGCAGCAGCAGCAGCAGCAGGCAGGGCCGGCGCCGTGATTTGACACGCCCCGAGCACGTGTGAGTGAAGGAGTGTGAGATCGCGAGTGTGCGTGTCTGGAGTCTTTTGATTGCGACTCCTGAGCTGCGGTCCGAATGTCCATCCGAAGGACAGAGCTACCCACCGCCGGGCTCGTCGGGCCGGCGGCGCCTTCCAGAGAGAGCAGGGGCGAGAGGCGCCTCCGCGCCATCCTCGACCTCGCGCTCGCCACCCAGCGCATGGAGCTCGGCAGCGACACGACCGAACCCACGGGGACGCGGCCGCCTGACGCCCCACGGGCGGATCCACCCATCGTGCCGTTCCCGGCGCCAAGGCCGGAGCCGCACCCACCGCCGGCGCGGGTGACGCCGCCGCCGAGGCACCAGCGCCGACTCCCTCGCAGCCTCACGTGCCCTCCGCCGCCCCCTCCGCCGAACAAGCCGCGCCTCGTCCTGGAGATGCAGCCGTCGCAGGACGCTGTCGTCCCGTACGAGCCAATGAAGCTCTGCGGGACGGTGGTCCAGAGACTGCTGCTGAAGGACCTGCCGACGGACACGCTCCGGTACCTGCTACTGGCCAAGCTCGGCGAGGAAGGGGCGGAATACCTTCGTCTGCTCGTAGACGTCAGAGTCATGCCCTTCTCACACGTACTCGACGTCTGCAGAGACATCTTCAGAACTCACGTGGACTGGAGCGAGGAGGACGGTGTCCTCTGGCCGCTCGTGGAGGCCAATGTGCTCGAGGGACCGTTTGTCTCGTACGACCGCGACGGGAAGATCGAGAAGGACGTCGAGCACTACGAACTCAACGAGGACGCCTTTCTCAGTTGGAACGAGACGCAGCACGACTTCTGGAGGGGCGAGGCCACCAAGCTGTACCCAATCCTGGACCCCGCGAGGGCGGGTGACGTGCTCGAGCTGACCACGCTGGGCACCATTCGTCGAGACCCCACGGAGTTTCCCAACCCCATCTGGGAGTGAGTGTCGGCGTGTGTGTCGTGTATGTCTATAACGACAACGTCTTGTTTCCTGAATGAGGAGCGGAGGCGAACACAGCGATGATTCCCGATCTGAGCCGGCTCTCGCTGCGGGACGACCCTCGTCCACCGACGGGGGGAGACGCCGGCCGCGAGGTGGAGGCCATGCCGGACCTGCGGTCGATGATTCTGGATGCGCGGCTGGCGTCGATCACGACGGTCGAGGAGGCATGCAAGGTGCTCGTGGCAGGCGGCGCCGAGCGACTGAAGAGCGTCGATCGCACCCTGCATGACGAACTCCAGCAGGCGCTGCGAGGCGCTCGTGGCGAGGCGTTTGCCGAGAGACTCATGCGCGCCGACATGAACTTCGCGGCCGAGGACACGCTGCCGCTCGGCGCGCCGTTTCCGTATATCTACTCTTCATGGAGGGCGCTGCTGTCGGCCACCTGCTACGCGCTGCGCCGGTGGCGCGACAACGGCGACTGGATCAACGAGTTCATCTGTCCACGAAGCCGCGCCGTCATCCTCGCGGGAATTCCTCGCACCGGTCTGTCCTTGGCGCGAGCAGCATTTTGGCTGCAGGACAACGAGGAGGTGGTGCTCGCGGCGGTTCAGCAGGACGGAAACGCACTCCAGTACGCGAGTCCCAGGATGCGCATGAACGTGGACATTGTCGTCGCCGCGGTTCTCGCCAACTGGCCGGCGTACTTGTGGGCGGATCCGGAGACCCGGCGCAGTCGCGAGGTCGTGAAGGCGATCTGTTCCAGATTCGGAGGGTACCTATCCACTGATGAGCGGTTCAAGGACGACCGAGAGGTGGTTCTCGAGGCAGTCAGAAACAACGGATACGCGCTGGAGCACGCGTCCGGACGGCTTCAGCAAGACAGGGAGGTGGTGCTCGAGGCGGTGAGAGAGAACGGACTCGCGCTGAAGTATGCATCGCTGAGGTCTCGCCGTGACAGGGAGATCATGATGGCCGCGGTCAGCCAGGACGGTCTCGCGCTGGAGTGGGCGATCTCGCCAATGGTTCCCGCTTTGACTGCAGAGGAGCAGTACTTTGCAGAGGAAGACTGGAGACAGATCGTGGTGGCCGCCGTGCGCAACAACCCCGGAGCAATCGACTTCGCCGGCGATCTCAAGGAGGACACGGAGGTCCTGTGGGAGGCCGGGAGGATGGCCAATCCATGAGTGACATGTGTGTGCGGGTGAGAATTCCGAATTCGGGTCGGAGTCGAGAGTCCGTGTACGTCAGTGCGTATGTACGTTTCAGAACAATAACGTCGCGTTTCTTGAATGCAAAGTGACACAGAGAACACACATGCTCCCCAACCTGAGCAGGCTCTCTGTGCGGGACGACGCTCCACCGACGGCCGGCGCTGCCGGGCGCGAGGTCGAGGGTGACGGCAACCTGCGCTGGAAGATTGCGGAGCACCTGCTCGACTCGATCACTACAATCGAGGAGGCTTGCGCCGTTCTGGATGGCGATGCAAAGGGAGCGGACAACAGACCGCAGGCCGTCAGCAGCGACGTACGCGCCGCGGTGCGGCTCGCTCTTCGCAAGGAAGGCGAGGCGTTTGCGGAGCGTCTGCTCCGCGCCGACATGGGTCTGTCGTCCGATGCTGGCCTGCCAGAGGGGTATGCGTCTTGGTTGGCCTTGCTTCGTGTGGTGTGCAGACGAATTCGTCGACTCTCGACCCGAGCTCCAGCCGAAGAGAGCGTCCTTTGGCAAAGCCGTGCGGTCGTGCTGGTTGAAATCAAGCGTCACGGATGGTCGCTTATGGATGCCTCCGAAAGGCTCAAGAATGACCGCGAGGTGGTTCTTCGGGCCGTAAAATCATGGGGCTTGTCTTTGCAATATGCTCCGGCATTCCAGGCCGACCGAGAGTTGGTGCTGGCTGCGGTACGACAGAATGGCGCAGCGCTACGTTTTGGTCGAAATTTTCTTGACGATTATGAAATGGTCCTCGCAGCCGTCAACACTTCTGGATCAATTCTCAGCATCGTTACAAGTACATACATCCTCGACGATTTAAGCGTGGCATTGCGTGCCGTCTCCTCGGAAGGTACGGCATTGCGGTATCTCTCTGCACGCCTTCGTAACCACGCCGACGTCGTTCGCGTGGCCGTAGCCACCGACGGTTCCGCACTTCGTTATGCAAACAAGCGCTTCCACAACGACCGTGATGTCGTTTTACGGGCCGTTCAGCAGAATGGTCTGGCCCTGGCGTGGGCGTCGGAGGTGCTGCAGGACGACCGCGGGGTGGTGAGGGCAGCCGTCTACCAAGACGGCCTCGCGCTGGAGTATGCTGATGAGGATCTGCAGAACGACCGAGGCCTGGTGCTTGCGGCCGTCGACCAGAATGGTCATGCGATCGAGTTTGCGTCCTTGGAGCTCGCAAGCGACCCAGAGGTGCGTGCGCGCTCTGACGCGCGCATCCGTCGCGATCAGGAGCTTGAGCGCGTTGAGGACGCGCACGAACAAACTCATGGTAATCTTGTATTAGCCCAGTTGGCGGCGCACTTGCAAGACTGACCACACCATCAGATCATGACCGTACGCGTGCGCGCGTGCATGTGTGTCTCTGTGATTGAAATTTGCATCGAAACAGGAGACGTATGGTATGAACATAAAACGTTGATGGCTCTGCCTAGCCTCGTCCAGCTCCACACGGGTGGCGCCGCCGGGCGCGAGGTCGAAGGTGACGCCAACCTGCGCTGGAAGATTGCGGAGCATCTGCTCGACTCGATCGCGACGGTCGAGAAGGCGTGCGCCATTCTGTCGGGAGAAGTGCGGGGAGCAGACGAGAGACCGCAGGCGGTCAGCAGCGACGTGCGCGCCGCTGTCCGGCTCGCGCTGCGCAAGGACGGAGAGGCGTTTGCGGAGCGCCTCCTGCGTGCCGACATGGGACTCGACGCCGAGGCTGGGCTGCCAGCGGGGTACACGTCGTGGATGGCCCTCCTGCGCGGGGTATGCGGACGAGTCGGTCGACGGGGACCACCCCCAGCCGAAGAGAGCGTCCTTTGGGGCAGTCGTGCCGTCGTGCTGGCTGAACTCAAACGGCACGGATGGTCGTTTCGAAATGCATCCGATCGGCTCAAGAACGACCGCGAGGTGGTTCTTCAGGCCGTGAAAGCTTGGGGACTTGCGCTGCAATATTCTCCGGCATTTTGGACAGACCGAGAAGTTGTGCTTGCTGCGGTACGACAGAATGGCGCAGCGCTACGTTTTGGTCGGAATTTTCTTGACGATCGTGAAATGGTCCTCGCAGCCGTCAACTCCGACGGATCAATTCTCAGCATCGTTACAAATACACAGATCCTCGACGATTTCTGCGTGGCATTGCGTGCCGTCTCCTCGGACGGTGGGGCATTGCGGCATCTCTCTGCACGCCTTCGTAACAACCCAAACGTCGTTCGCGTAGCCGTCTCCCAAGATGGCAACGTGTTACGGTGGGCAAACAAGCGCTTCCGCAAAAACCGTGAGGTCGTTTTACGGGCCGTTCGGCAGGATGGTCTGGCCCTGGCGTGGGCGTCGGAGGAGTTGCAGGACGACCGCGAGGTGGTGAGGGCAGCCCTCTACCAAAACGGCTTCGCGCTGGAGTATGCCGACGAGGATCTTCAGGACGAACGAGATCTGGTGCTGATCGCCGTCGACCAGAATGGTTCGGCGATCGACTTTGCGTCTCCAAAGCTTCGGAGCGACCCGGAGGTGCGCGCGCGCTCTGCCGCGCGCATCCGTCGCGATCAGGAGCTTGAGGCACTCGAAGAAGCGCAGGAGGAGGCTCATGACCAGCTTCTGGAGGCGCAGTTTCACGCGTGACCACATCATCAGATCATGGCCGTACGCGTGCGCGCGTGTATTTGTGTCTCTGTGATTAAGATTTGTATCGAAGCAGGAGACGCATGGTATGAACATGAAACGTTGATGGCTCTGCCTAGCCTCGTCCAGCTCCAGCTCCACACGGGTGGCGCCGCCGGGCGCGAGGTGGAGGGCGACGCCAACCTGCTATGGAACATTGCGGATCAGCTTCTCAAGTCGATCACGACGCTCGACGAGGCGTGCGCCATTCTGTCGGGAGACTTGCAGGGAGCGAACAACCGGCCGCAGGCGGTCAACAGCGACGTGCGCGCCGCGGTCCGGCTGGCGCTGAGCAAGGACGGCCAGCGCGAGCGGCTGGCCGAGCGCGTCCTGCGCTCCGAGATGGGCATGGAGCAGGCGGAGGGCCTCCCGCCCGACTTCACGACGTGGAGGAGCCTGCTGCAGCAGGCGTGCGAACTGCTCGAGCGCTACAGACGAGATGCAAGCTTGAATACGATGACCGACTACCCACTACCCGCGTGGATCTGGCGCTGTCGCTCTCTCGTGATCGCGTTGGTCGGACACGAAGGTCTGGCGCTGAGCGAGGAAGGCCGGCGCGAGGCGCTGGCCGAGCGCGTCATGCGCTCCGAGATGGCAATGGAGCAGGCGGAGGCCCTCCCGCCACACTTCCCGACGTGGTGGTCCCTGCTGCAGCAGGCGTGCGAACGGCTCGAGCGCTACAGACGAGATGCAACCTTGACTCCGATCACCCGCTACCCACCGCTCGCGTGGATCTGGCGCTGTCGCTCTCTCGTGATCGCGTTGGTTGGACACCGTGGTTCGAGGCTGGAGAACGCGTCCGAGAGGCTTCAAAGGGACAAGGAGGTGATCGTCGCGGCGGTCACCTCCCCTGACCGGTACGCGCACGAGTTGCTTCCCCTCTTGACCGAGGAGATACGGGCCGACAGGGATCTGATGCTCAGGGTAGTATCTAGATGGGGCTCAGCGCTGAGCTCTGCGACCGAGGCCGTTCGAGCGGACAGGGAGGTGGTGCTCGCGGCGGTCAGGCGGTTCGGAGCGTCTCTCTCCGACGCGTCCATGGATCTACGGGCCGACAAGGGGGTGGTGCTTGCGGCCGTTCGCAAAGACGCCTGGGCGCTCAGGTATGCGTCCGAGGACCTCAGAGCGGACAAGGAGGTGGTGCTCGTGGCGGTCAAGAATGACGGACACGCTCTGCAGTTTGCGTCCGATGAGCTCAAGAAGGACAGGGAGGTGGTGCTCGAGGCCATTCGTAGCCAAGGAAGTGCGCTGCAGTATGCGTCCGATGAGCTAAGGAAGGACAGAGAGATTGTGCTCGAGGCAGTCAAAGAGACCCACCTCGCCATGCGGTATGCATCCAGAGAGCTTCAGGACAGCAAGGAGGTGGTACTCCAGGCCGCTCGCAACGGGCTCCCCATGGTGGTAGTGCCCAAGAATTTCAAAGACGACAGAGATGTGGTGCTCGAGATCGTTCGGAACGAGGGAAAAGAGCTTTTGCTTGCGCCCAAGAAGTTTCGAGACGACAAGGAGGTCGTGCTCGTAGCGGTCCGCGACGACCCAGGCGCACTCGAGGGCGCGTCCGAGAGGCTGCAACAAGACGAGGAGGTGAAGCGGACCGCCGAACTGTCAATGGAGTTTCTCAGACGTCGCAGGGCGTCTGTTCCGTGGGCGGTGTAGCTCGGGTGAGACGGCGCGGTGTGTGTCCAAAGAAACAGGGTCGTGGGCTGGCTCGCTAGACGTGGTTTCCATGAGTGTGTGTACACCTGCAAGTTTCCCAAACGAACGCTTTTGCTGTAGCCAAGGATGAGCGTCACTACCTGCGGCTCCTTCACCCCGCAGCGAGCGTGGAAAGAGACTCAGCGCGTGCTGCTGGTGCTGTTGCTGACCGACGACAAGTACCAACGGCAGGCAGTGAAAAACTTTCACTCGGTCGACAGACATCTCCTGTCGGAGACGGTTCACACCCTGTGGCACATGCCATTTCGGACCGTCCTTCCGGACGGCGTGATTCACAGGAACTTCTTAGGAAGGTACGAGCTCTTTGAAACTCAGAAAAACAACACGTTCCTGAC
>MDTG01038295.1_pt1 | contig 11573 bp, 8 predicted proteins | sample 811421 | NCBI WGS metagenome assembly MDTG01 (sample SAMN05326645, study PRJNA326480) | marine metagenome | isolation source: seawater | place: Pacific Ocean: South East | collected 2011
GCGGTTTGCGTGCTTTTGTTTTGGCTAAATGATACATATATATATATATATATATATATATTTTAACTAAACTATTGGAATTAATAATCTCCGTCGTCGTCATCATCCGGAATTTCGCTCATATCATATGCTTCTTTTTCTATTTCTTCTGTCATTCGGGCATTTTCATCTAAATCCAAGGCGTATATATTATGGTTCATATCAGTAACCTGGGAATTATTGGATAACTTATAGTCTGTTAAAGCCTGCTTTTCCATTTGCTCTCGTTCATTATCATATGTTTCCTTATCATATTGCGTAAGACCCTTTTGCAAGCCAACCCCCCATTTTTCTAATTTATGGTTTTTAAATGCAGTTTCAATATTGCGCTCTTCATCTGTAAGATTTTGTAAATAATTAGTAATATGTTCTTTTTCTTTTTCCTTTGCATGTAATATTTTATCCATAATACTATCATAGGTAGTATCTACAATTGATTTATTATTTAAAATTGTTTTAATACATACAACTAATAATGCAGCTATTTTTTGCGATAAAGCTTTTTTATCTCCTTGAATCATTTCTAATTCTAAATAATCATCTTCTATTTTAAGTTCTTCGCCTTGTTTAACATCTCTATCAGTTTGAATTATATCTTTATTTTGCGTTAATTCGATTAGTACATTTAATATACGGTATAAATAATGTGAAAATAATAATTCTGACGTACGCGCATCTAATATCGAATGTATTACTTGATTATTTTTATATATATTCGATATAAATATCGTTTTTTGAGATAATTTAAAAATATTGGCACATTTTGTTTTAAATATTTCACATAAATATGCTATCTGCGAATCATTATAAAAAGAATATAGCGGCTCATAATATTTCTTTATTATATTAATAATATCCAAATTGTGCCTTTCTGATAAATTCCAATGGCTAGGTAAATTAACATTTTTAAACTCATTTTTGTGTATTATATTATTGGGGATCAGATTAATAATAGTGTGTATTGAATTTTTAATATAGTTAATGCTTTTATAAACGGTCTCGGTTTCTTTTAAATATATAAATTCATCTCCTGTTTGTTGCATAACAAATATATTTTGCATTTCATCAGACATGTGCCTAACTTTATTTTTAGATAATTTTGTATGATTAGATATAAAGTTTGTTATATTTTCCAGTAATAAACTATTTTGGCGAGCCAATAAATTTTTAAGACTGCGTATATCGGGATTTTCTTCAATAGATGCAATTTCGAATGTATCTAATATGTTATTAAGGTATTCACATATTTTATCCGATATTATTTCGTCAGGATGGCGCATTAAATATTGCGTATATTCGCGCAAATCTTGAATTACAGTAAATTGATCATTATTTAATGGCATATTAACCATATTTTGTTTATTAATAACCGTAATTAATTGTTGCAACGCTAAATTAGAAAATTGTTTTCCTTCTCTTTTTAATCCTTCTATTTGTTTTTTAATATCTATATTATTATCAAATTCTGCGGGCTTACCTGTGCATATAGCAGATAAATTTTCTGATATCGGTTTCGAATTCGAATAATTACAATAATAAATAAATGCACGATATATTGTTTCTTCTGAAAAATAATTTGCTGGCTGAGGATACGCATATTTCGTATTAGAGTAATCAACTATAAATGGTGGATTAGTAATACTTTGGTAACGATTTTGCATTACTTCTAATTCGCGTACAATATTATTAGTGGTTAATATATGAGAATCTTTATTTATAAAGTAATATATAGTACCATCTTGGCGGGCATTGCAACACGAATTTTCCAAGAAAGGTTCTTCCATAGAATTGCGCAAAATACTGCTTTCAGTTTTAATAATATTTTGAATCATACCTTGTATAGTTAAAGAGTAGTGTCTTATTTTATTAGATATCATTGCAAGCTGTTCATTTTGTTGTACGTTGGCTCCTTTTCTAATATTATTTATTAAAGATTGTTCAAACTGCGCGTTAATATTATGAATATTGCGCAATTTAAAACTAAATAATGGCGGCAAAAATGATTTCCATTCTATCATACCATGTTGTGTATGTATTATTTCATCCGAGCTTTGATTTAAATATTCGACTTTTTCTTGTAATTTATCCATGATGTTATTATTTGTAATAATGTAAGTAGTAATAATATTTTCGATTTTTTTTGCTATGCTTTTTTGTCCAATTCTTGATAAAGAATTCCAAGGGGCGGTCGAATTTTTTATTTTATGTATAACACATGCAATATAAATTAAACCCGAGCGGTCTTCTATGCCTTGCAATGGGAATCCATCAAATGATTTAATGCAATTAGGGAAAGTTTTTTGTGTTTTAATAGGCGGAATAGATATTTGTATGCCAATTAAATAATGTGCAGCTGTAATATAAATTAAAGACGAGTTTATAAAATGTTCATAATCAGGAGGTGGTTTTTTCCCTTTATCGGCGGCCGCTTTTATAATATTATTATATTCCATTTCCGATGGAATGCTTTTTTTGAAAATTTTTAAACTATTTTCAATGATAAAATCGGTTTGCGAATCTAAATTTATACCCATAAATTGCGCCAATGAAGCTATTATATTGGAAATTATATTTGTGTTTGGATCCGTAAATGTTTGCTTTTTATACTTTGGTTTTAAAATAATATTACCCAGATCTTCCTCTATTATATCCCTCCCCTTATCTTTAAAGCCATCATCTGTGTATCCTTCATCAGTATCAAAATCTATCTTTTTTATTACATAACCACTGTATTTATCAACCCACGAATCTCCATCATCACTTAATGCGCCTTGATTAGTACATATACGTTTCAACTCTTGTATATAGTTGTTTTTAGTTACAAAACAATTGGCTAATTTATATATAAATGTAGGCAAAAGCTTCGTATTAGTATTATTGCAATATAACCAATATGGATCCTCGCTTTTAATAAATGTGCGGGTAAATTTATTAACAAATAAAACTATATCAGATTGTTTTTTTATAAAGTCTGTTTGCTGCAAAATAATATCCCGCAACTTGGCATATGGCGATATGATAACATTGTCTGTATTATTATTATTTAATCCAATTTCTATGCATTTTGCATTAGTTTGTAAGCGAACAGTCATAGTAACTGTTTTAATGCGTCGAATATTTTGTAAATTATATGTAAAAGTTTTTTCTACAAGCTCTTTTGTTTGTTGTTGATTTGTTTCTAATTCATCGTTAAACTCATCTATCATTGTTTTTACTGTAAATAAGTTAGCATCATTAATTGTTTCATTTTCAGTTTTACAAGTATCGTCTACCGATAAACATTTATTTTGAAAATTACAGAAAAATTTATTTTTATCAGAAAAAGTATTTGAATCAATATTTTCCGCCAATATCCACTGTGAATCATTTCTAATATAATATTTGTGCTCTGCCAAATCTTCATCTTCTAATTCTAATACAGCATAATCCCCCTCTTTAACTAAACGTTTTCCATATATCATAGCATCGGCGTCTCTTTCTGCGAGTGATTGCGATAAGCCATTTTTATTTTTTAATTCTTGAATTAAAAATAAGCGAAATTCTTCCGGCGACATACTTGCTCGCTGAACATCATATTCTAAAATAATATCATAATATGTTTTATCATAATTTTTATCAAAATATATTTCTACATTATTATCTTCCTCTAGCTCATCTAATTCTATATATTTTTTAGCTAATACATATTGACTGCAACTGTCGGTTTCTTTTGTTTCGCTTAATGCCTCTTTATTTTGTTTTTTAAGAGTATCATTTAAATTTAATATTTGTTCAAGTTTCCCGGGAATATTTAATCCGTGATTTATAAAACTAATAGCACTCATAAATAAAGCACCGTTATCAGTTTTTAAGATGTGTGAATATATTTCGGCATCACTTAATTGAGGGTTATTAGCCAAATCGTATTCTTGCATAATGGCTTCTTGTATGGTTACATCTGAGTTAAGCAAATTAGTTAATGTATTTGGCGCAGGAAAATATGGATGATTACCTAGTGTTTGGTATTCACGTAATTTTAATGTGTAAGTTTTTTTTAATAATTTAATTTTTTCCTCAATAAATGAGGTTATATCAGTATATTGTTGATAACTAATATCTTTTGCATAAATCATAAATGGTTGTAAATAATTAATTATGGTTTGTAATGTAAATTTTCCAGTTATATATTTTTTAATAATATCAAATAAAACCCGTGTTTTTGGAATAATTAAATCAAAGTATTTGTCTGAATGGTCATGTATCAATCTTTCATCTAAAATATACTCATTAATAGAGCTTAAATAATTCTCAAAGTCCGTTTCTTTTTCAATGTCATCTATTACAACAGTGTTTGCCAACGTTTTTTGCTTTAAAATTTGCCAATAATTTAAAAAATGTGTGTTTAAATTAGATCTCATTAATATATTTGTTTCGGGCAAATTAATGTGTGAAAACTGTAAGGTAGATTCTGGTAATGTTAATATAGATTTAAGTGAAATAATATCATTACTTGTTAATGGCACGCGGATCCTAGATTTAGTAAAGCTATCTTCTTGTCTTAGTTTTGTCAAACCAACATTATGATTTAATGTTGCATAACGCCTACGTTTATTTGGCCAAACAGAAGAAAACATGTCTTCTAAATTATCAACTATGGCAAGCATGTTAGTGTTGACAGGTTTTTGCATAATTAATTGTTGATTTTCAAATAAAGTATATGGCGTTAAATATGGGTTAATCGTTTTAAATAAAAAATCATATTTATTTTGCCCTTCGGGAATATCATTACTTAAATATAAATTAGTTATATTTGTTTCTGCAATGCGGGCCTGAGCTAAAGTATAGGGGTCAATATCATTTATGTCTTCTATATCTTCGCTTTCAACATCATACATCTTCTTTTTAGCTTTAACAACGGGCAATATCCAGTATAATTGTTGGTCCATATTTTGCAAGGTTTTCACTAATGGTTTATGATTATATCCGTTAGATATATGTTTTTCAATGCTCCCATCGTCATTAAGATGTGAATATTCAATTCTTAATTGTTTAAATCTTTCAATCATCATTTTAATGTTATTTAATACACGTGGATTGCGTTCAACAGTTGGAATTGACGATAATAAATTATTTAAGATATCTTCTGTTTGTTTATCAATGCTAAATCTTTTTTCACTTTCTGGTACTTCGATTAATTGTGTTATTTCTTCTAATTTATCACCAAATTCGATTTGATCAGCATCAAATAATATTTCGTTTAAAGGCTGTGCAATATTATCTTCTCCTACATCAGCATCGTCATCTAAATACTCGTCGCTTACATTAACATTCGTCGCAGCAGTGGTATGTGTAAGTTTTTTACGCACATCTTCTTCGTCTTTAACTTCTTGCATAGGTGGATCGCGAATTTTAATTTTAGATATAGGAATATCTTCAGGAATGCCTTGGTAAGCAAAATCAATATATATAATTTCTTTATCGGGTAAATATGTAATTTCAATCATATCTTCTTCTAAATTAGTAATTTTACCAGTTATAGCAATAGGTATATCACCATTAAATATTATATCAACCCAGTTATTTGGAAGTAAATTATGCTGCCGAGCATATCCCTTTTCGTCATGTCGACTTAAAAGTATAATATTTTGTATAGATTCATCGCTTAAACTATTGTTAATAATATTTAAAATAATCTGTTCTTTTGTGGCAGTATGTAATAATTTAATTTTATTTGCATCAATATATGTCACGTAAAATGTGAACCCATTTAGTGTGCGATTATCAGGTGCTTCTATTTGAATAATATCTCCCAATTGAATAGATAATTTTTCTTCTTCAGTAGAACTTGACATTATCTTATATTTACAGTAGAAATTTTTATCAATAACGAATAAGGAAATAAAGATAAAAATAATAATAATCTAAATGGCGATTTCTTTTGATTTAAATACGATAAAGGATATTAACACTGTAATTAAAGATAATGATGACAAAAATGCACAATTACTAAAAGTATTACATAAATATTGGCAACAACGAGGTCAAACTTATAAAATTTTAAAATATGATAAAGAATTTTTAACATTAGATAGAACATCTACAGTAGGATTAGTGCGATCGGTTATAACAAAAAACGATAGCATTTTATCGTATTCACCACCTAAATCATTGCCCATTGATATTTTCAAAAATATGTATAATATAAATGAATGTATAGGCCAAGAGATAATTGAAGGTACAATGATAAATGTTTTTTTTGATAAAGACTTAGAAGAAGAAGGTGATTGGGAAATAGCTACACGTAGTACGATAGGGGGCAACGTGTGTTTTTATCGTGATGGACCATATGATAAAACAAAAAGTTTCCGTTATATGTTTTTAGATGTATGTGAAAAGGTAGGGTTAGATTTTGATATGCTTCCGAAAGAGTACAGTTATTCTTTTGTATTTCAACATCCAAATAATAGAATAGTTGTTCCATTTAATGAATGTAATTTATATTTAATAGCAGTATATGAAATAAAAGATATGGTTATTAATGTTATTCCGTCTGAAAATATATTAGCACATATAAAAAATACCCGGATTAGGTTACCTGAAACAGTTGAATTAAGCTCATATGATAAATTAATAGATATGATGTATAATTATGATGATTATAGGCGGGTAGGAATAATGGTTCATCATAAGATATCTGGTGCTAGAACAAAAATTAAAAATAGTGCTTATGAAGAAGTAAAAAAATTACGCGGAACAAATCCTAAATTGCAGTATCAATATTTAGAGTTACGAAAATTAAATAAAATAGATCCTTATTTATATTTTTTCCCCGAGAATAGTAACTTATTTTCTATTTATAGAGAACAATTATACGAGTTTACACATAATTTGCATGCAAATTATCTGAAATGTTATGTTAAAAAAAATGCACAATTAAATACCTTTCCACACAAATATAAAAACCATATGTTTATACTACACAAACAATACTTGAATAACCCTACAGAAATAATTACCTTTAGGCGCGTAAAAGAATACGTAAATAATTTACCAAGTGCACAATTAATGTATAGCTTAAACTATCATCTAAGGCAACATAATAATCATAGTGATAATGATGATAATTAAACAGATTCGACCGATTCCTCAACCTTAGATTCGGACTTAGTTTCAGATACAACTCTTGATTGATTATCAACGCTAAACTCTTTATTTATTTTTTCATAAATAGTTTTAGCATCATCACATACATTTGCGATTAAGTTTAGAATTGCTTCGCGAGAAGTTTCTGTTTTAAATGCAATGCGAATTAAACTATCATTATCATGAGGATGTTTTTTTTGAAATCCGCAGAAAGAAAGGATCTCTTCTCCCAAATAATATTTGCTATAAAATAAATATTCTAGCACTTTACCTAGTGTATAATCTTCATTAACAAGAATAATATCAAATGAATTAGGAATAGTAGATATACTAGAAATGATGCTATTAGGTGATTCTTGAACATAATTTGAGAATGTATTGATTTTTGTTAACATTATATCACATGCTTTTTGTAAAATAACCATATTATCAAATACGCCAATAGTTTCAATAATAAAATCAAAACTATCTGGAATAGTATACCGTTGCGCATCAAGTATTAACCAGTCTTTGTGTATATATTCGATTTCAGCTGGCGTTTTTTTATTTTTTTTTAATTCAGCTTTCTTTGCCGACCATTGCTTGTTTATTTCAATTGCATTTTGCGTAAACCCATAGGAACAATTTGAAACAACGTTAAAACATGCATTATGCTTAGAATTACTAATATCAAATGTGCAAGTTAAATGTATTTTTTCACCGGGAATATTATCGCCCATTTTTGGTCGCAAACGAACAAAATCAATATAATCCCCCGTAATGGGATCTGGGGGGAAAATAGTATTGCGAACTGCATCAGTTAAATATGTATCGGTTTTAACATTTTTAATTTTAAAATCTTCTGTGGTAACATATTTATTAGAATCGGTATTATTTTGAACATCAACTTCTACAATATAATCAGCTATAGGAAAGTCCATGTCCGTAATAAATATTGGGATGCAACTAAGGCGCTGCTTTAATAGCTCATTATTCATTCGACTAGTATTTTCTATAAAAGTCGCTTTATTGTCTTCATATGGTTCAGTTATAAATACTACAGTATTTATTTCAGATAGCACTAGTCGGCGGAGAGAATTGGCAACGCTAACATTGGTATTTTTAAGTGTAAATGTAAGGGTATTATTACTCTCAACTAAATCGCTGATTTTGGGGATCATATATATATATAATTATACCAGATTATTAAATCAATTTTGTTTAAAATAAGTTAAAAAATATATATAATTTATTATTAATGAGTTCAATATTATATTATAGTAACTATTGTGAAAATTGTAAATCATTATTAAATGTATTAACAAAGGATGCTAATAAAAAAGATATACATTATTTGTGTATTGACAATAGATTTCAAAAAATGAATGCTACATTTATTAAATTAGAAAATGGCCAAGATATAATTTTACCTCCTACGGTAACAAAAGTTCCTGCTTTACTATTATTAAATAACGGTCATCGTGTATTATTTGGTGAAGAAATATATAAACATTTAACTCCGACATCTGGTTCAGTTTGCATGCAAGAAATTTCTAAAGAGGAACCAGTGTCATATAGTTTAGGTTCGGCTAATTGTAATGTAATGTCGGATAGCTATAGTTATTTAGATCAAGAATTTTCTGATTTATCAACAAAAGGGGAGGGGGGAATGCGGCAATTACATAATTATGCCACTTTAGATCATAATGATAAAATAGATACGCCTCCCGAAGATTATCAACCAGATAAAATTGGAGACGTATCTTTAGAAACTTTGCAAAATAGTCGACATAACGAATTGCGATAATTAGAATATAAAAAAATAAATTTATTAAATATTATGAATAAATCAGAGATTGTTTCAGCCTTTAATGATCATTTAAGTGAATTCTTGCAAGATATATACACTTTATATCCAGAAAATTCGGATATTCAGCAAGCTAAAGCATCATTAATGGCAATGAGAGCATTTAACTCTAAGGTGTTGATTAATACTTGGTTAGAAGATGTTACTAACAAATATAAGAGGGAGGTGGAGGAAGGAGATTTATCATTTTTTATTAATAAAGATTATAAGAATGATTTAGATAAATATAATAATGATTCAGTACTAGATAAGATAGAGTGTTTACGTGATAAATTAAATACAATGAGTGAAGAAAATAAAGAAAAAACGATAAAGTATTTACAAAATTTAACTAAAATTTCCGAATTATATAATTCTTAAAGATTAATTTAAATAGATAAACTATTTAAATTATATAATGGAAGAATGCAAAAATGAAGTTAATAGCGGCGCTGAATTTAAACAGATTATGGCAGATTTGATATCTGATTTAAGTAACTCTTTCCCTGAAATATCTGACAAATTAGCAGAGCTAAAGATAACAATCAGCACACAGATGGGAGAAGATATGTTATTAAATTATTGCAAGGAATTATATCCGAAACGATTTTTTGATATTTTATATAAAAATGTGGATATATATACTGATGAATCTATAGATACCAAGTTTTTGCCAAATATTGATTTTTCTGAAATATGGAAACTAGATATAAGTGATGTTAACCGTGAAACAATTTGGAAATATTTGCAATTAATATTATTTACGGTTATACCTACGATGTCTGATAATTCTTCATTTGGAGAAGCAGCAAAATTATTTGAGGCAATAAATGAAAATGATTTTAAGCAAAAGTTAGAGGAAACGGTGCAGCAAATGGACGAGTTTTTCAATTCAAAGAATGAAACCGGTGAAGGTGAGGGTGGCGAAAATGCATGCAACAGTTCGGAAAATGAAAATGAAATGCCGAATGCTGAATTTATTAATGAACATTTAAATGGTATGATGAATGGTAAGATAGGAAAGTTAGCACAAGAGATTGCAGAGGAAACAGCGAATGATTTAAATGTGAAGGATGCAAAAAGTCCAGATGAATTGTTTAAAAAATTATTTCAAAATCCAACTAAGTTGATGGATTTAATTAAAAATGTAGGTACCAAATTAGATACTAAATTAAAATCCGGTGATATAAAAGAAAGTGAGCTGGTAGAAGAAGCTACGAATATGATGAAAGAAATGAAAAATATGCCTGGAATAGATAATTTTAGCAAAATGTTTTCTAAGATGGGTTTTGATATGGGTAAAAACATGAATGAAGGTTTATTTAATTCTAAAATGAAACAGGCGGCAAAAGATGCAAAAATGCGTGAAAGAATGCGCGAGAAATTAGCAAAGAAAAAGGCAGCCGAGGAAGCGCAACAAATAATAACGCCGACTGAGCAATTATCTGGAGATTCTACTAATTCTGATAATAAATTATTTAGTGGTGAAGTGAAGGCAAAGCGAAGTAAAAAGGGTGGAAATAAAAAAAATAAAAGAAAGGGAAAAAAGGGTAAATAAAATAATAAAGAATATATATAATGTCAGGCAATAAATTTTGGATACATGATCCAAGTATTTTATTAGATAAAAATTATATTAAACAAATTTGGCCGACGAAAGATATGAAAGGTCAAGATAAATTAAATGCAACAAGTAGATTAATAATTTTATTAACAATTTTAGGATATTTACTAACATTTAAATTTCGAATAATAGTTATAGGCGCAATAACACTTGCTGCTATTATAGTATTATATTATAGTCGTAACAATAAAGAGAAGGTAGAAACAAAAGAGGGGTTTACGAGTCCAGAATTTTATAAATCAATAAAAACAAAGGTAACTACTCCTACAAAAGATAATCCGGTCATGAATGTATTATTAACTGAATTAAATACTAATCCTAATAGAAAACCAGCTGCACCTGCATATAATAAGGCAGTCGAAGAAGAAATAAATAATTCAACAAAAGATTTTATAAAAGAATCATTTTGCGATGAAGATATTGATAAAAAATTATTCAATGATTTAGGCGATAATTTTAATTTTGACCGTTCAATGAGGGCATGGTATCCGATGCCAAATACTACAAATCCAAATGACCAAAATGCATTTGCTGAATTTTGCTATGGAAATATGATGTCTTGTAAAGAACCAGGATGGCAACCAACAAATAATCAAGATTCGAATGATGGAAGTATTGCATGTTCTAAAAATAGCCCTCGGCATATTAATTATTAATTTTTAATTAATAAAAATATTATATTTAATCATTATATAATGGCAAACGTAACAGATTACTATTTTGACCAATCAACTAGAATTGGTAACGATACATGTGACATTAGCCAGCGGAATATGCAAAATATAAATAAAGCAAACCATGTCTTGGAAAATTATTATCCCGCTTGCCCCATGAATAAGGCCGTAGATTTTGCAACAAGTCAGCCAAGTGTTTTTTATAAAGGTAGTCAACAAGTAGGAATAAATGGATGAAATATAGATGATAATTCCGAGTTATTAATGCCAGGTTTATCTAGGCCCAAAA
>MDTG01209613.1_pt1 | contig 11573 bp, 7 predicted proteins | sample 811421 | NCBI WGS metagenome assembly MDTG01 (sample SAMN05326645, study PRJNA326480) | marine metagenome | isolation source: seawater | place: Pacific Ocean: South East | collected 2011
AATGGTATACCGATAAAAGGCACGTTTAACTGAACTAATTCTGCCATAGTTGAAGCACCACACCGAGTTAATGCTAAGTTAAATTCTCCTAAAATATCTGTTAAATTTTCGTCAAATTTGAATAATTTATAATTAATTCCACAAGTTTCATAAATATTCTGGATTTCTTTATATTTATTTATATTCGAAACTTGTTGTAATACATTGATTTTAATTTTTTTTGATAAATTTTTAAATAATTCTGTAGACATATTATCAAAGAATTCAGCTCCTTGGCTTCCGCCTATTACAACGATGTTTATTTGATTTTTAAAATTTAGATTTAGATTTTTTTTTGATATATAAGTTGATTTTCTCATTAAAGGTTCGATGATTTTAATCTTTTTTTTGTACAAATTCGGAAAATTTTTTATTTCTGAATAATAACAAATCACCTTTTTTGCATATTTTATTAAAAATAAATTAGATTTACCCAATATAGCATTAGGCTCAAAAAGAAAAATATCAATACCTAGCAATTTACCGACTATACAAACTGGTAATGACATATATCCACCAGTACTGAATATTATATTAATTTTTTTTTTTTTAATAAGGTAAAATGATTTCATTAAAGAACTTAAGAAAGATAAAGCTTTTAATGGAAAGAGCATTATATTATTTTCCAAATTGGAAACATTAATTAAATGATATGAATGTTTATTTTTATTGATAAACTTTTTTCCTCTTTTATCTGTTGATAGGATAACATTAAATTCTTGATTTAAATGATCGAATAAAATTAAAGCAGGTATAACATGTCCACCTGTACCTCCGGTTGAAATTAAAATATTTTTTTTCAATATGAAATCTCTCTCCTAGTAAAATTTAATATTAGACCTGAAATTAAGGCTGTACTAATAATTGAAGAACCACCGTAACTAAGAAATGGCAAAGTCATTCCAGTTGTAGGTAAAAGTCCAATATTTACACCTACGTGAATAAATGTTTGTAAAATCAATAATGTTATACAGCCTAAAAGAATTAATTTTATTTTAACATTTTTTTCCTGATCAATTTTTTGCATAACCTTAAAAGTCAAAACTAAATAAATTAACATAATCAGGATTACAACAAGAACTCCGAACTCCTCTGATATTACTGATATAATATAGTCTGTGTGGGCTTCAGGAACTTTTGAGTTCAACGTACCTTCTCCAATTCCTTGACCAAACAAACCTCCGTTTATAATCGCCTCTGAGGCTCTATCCGATTGATACGTGTTACCACTAGAAGGATTTATAAAAGACAATAATCTTATTTTTATGTAGGTAAACTTTTGAAATGACATAACTGAATATATGAGGCATGTACCAATTGCAAAAAAGAAAAAGAAAAAAATTATTAAATTTAAACCTGAAACAAAAATAAGAGAGAGCCATACAGATACTATAATGACGGATTGACCAATATCAGGTTGCATAATCAAAAGTAATAATATTGGTAAAATTACGATTAACGTTATAAAATATTTAATATATATATTTTTCATATAATTCAGGCTTAATAAAGTACTTAATAATACAATTGTAAAAGGTTTTAATAATTCTATGGGTTGAAATCTGGGAAGCACACCAAAATCTATCCATCTTTTTGAACCTTTCACCTCTACACCAATAAAAGGAACAAATATTAAAAATATAAATGCAACAAAAAATAAAAATATCGATAAATTCATAATTTTATTTTTATCTAAATAAGAAAAACTAAATAATATTATAATTGCGAGAATTATAAAAATTAAGTGTTTATAAAAAAAATAATATGAATTAGTACTTAATTTATCTGATGCAATAAATGATGTTGAAACTAATGAAAAAAAAAGACCTAAGAAAAAAAGGCTTAAAATTAGAAATAAAATAAATTTATCTATATTTTTCCACCAATTATAATAATTTTCAGAAATACTATTTCGCATTAATTCTATTTATTAAGTTTATTTTTTTTATAATTGAATTAAAGTATTTTCCTCTATCTTCAAAACTTTTAAATTGATCAAAAGATGCTGCCGAAGGACTAAAAATAATATTTACTTTAAATTTTTGATTTTTTACGTCCAATACTATTTGATTTAAAGCATTTTTCAAAGAATAACATAATTTTAAATTAATTTTATTTTCTAACTTTTTTTTAAAAAAATTAAAATCACTTCCAATAATATAAGCATTTATATTTTTAAAGTATTTTTGGCACATATTAAACTTATCTCCCTTTTTTTTTAAACCACCGAGTATCCAATAAATATTTTTAAATGATTTTAATAAATTTATTGAAGATGAGAAACTTGTAGATTTTGAATCATTAATAATTTGTAGTTTTTTATTGTTAAATAATATTTGTTGTCTAAAATTGAGACCTTTAAAATTTCTAATTGCTTTTTTTATATACAAATACTTAATATTAAATAATTTTGACACCTCTAATGCAAATTTTAAATTTGTTAAGTTATTACTATTATTAAAGTAATTATTTTTAATATTTAATTTTAAATTATTATTAAAATTTGAAGATACAGTTATTATTTTGCATTTAACTTTTTTTTTTCTTAAGTATTTATTTAAAAATTTATTATCTTTGCATATAAAGGCTATTCCATTAGAGTTTTGTTTTGTGATAAGTTTTATTTTGGCACTCATATATTTAGAAAAAGTGCCATGCCTTTCGAGATGATCGGGGGATATATTTAAAAATAAAGCAATATCTGTCACATAATATTTTGAATATTCAATTTGATATGATGATGCCTCTATTACAAAAATAGTTTTTGGTTTAACTTTTCTTTCATTTAAAACCGGTTTCCCAATATTTCCTACCAGTCTTACGTCTTTTTTGGCATATTTTAAAATCTCATAAATTAATTTTGCAGTGGTTGATTTACCATTTGTGCCTGTAATTGTTATTTTTAAATTATCATTATAAATCAATGAAAATAAGTCAAGGTCAGATACAACTTTTTTTTTGTTTTTATTTAAGTATTTTTTAATAGAACACTTATTAATATCTATGCCTGGACTAAGGATTATATAATCAAAATTTGTTTTAATTAGGTTTTTTTTTTTTATAACATATTTTTTTATTTGAAAATTTTTTTTTAAGTTATCATCAAAAATTTTTACTGAATTTTTTTTTTTTAAATAATTTAAACAAGATTTTCCACTCATACCATAACCATATATTAAAAATTTTTTGTTAATAAAATTAAGCATTATCTTAATTTTAAAGTAGCGAGACCTATCATTGCTAATATTATAGAGATAATCCAAAACCTAATAACAACTGTAGACTCTGGCCAACCTTTTTTTTCAAAATGATGGTGAATAGGTGCCATTTTGAAAACTCTTTTTCCAGTTAATTTAAATGAAATTACTTGAACAATTACAGAAAACGCTTCAAAAACAAATAAGCCACCAGTAATAGCTAAAACAATCTCATGTTTTGTTAATATAGAAACAGCACCTAGAGATCCCCCAAGAGCTAAGGAACCTGTGTCACCCATAAAAATTTTTGCCGGGGGAGCATTGAACCATAGAAATCCGAGGCAAGCGCCAATTATTGATCCACAGAATATTGCAACTTCACCCGCTCCCTCAATATATGGAATTTGTAAATATTCCGAAAATACAATATTTCCAGTTAGGTAGCTTATAAATGCAAAACAAGCTGCTACAAGTATTACAGGTACGGTTGCTAATCCGTCCAAACCATCAGTTAAATTTACAGCATTTGATGATCCAATTATTACAAATAAATAAAATGGAACAAAAAACCATCCAAGGTTAATTATAACATTTTTAAAAAATGGAACGTATAAATATTCCAAATCAGCTGGGTCAGCTAAGTATGTTAAAATTAATATTCCAATTAGTGCTAACAACAATTGAATAATAATTTTTAATTTTGATGAAATGCCTGCTGAGCTTTTGCCTTTAATCTTCATTAAATCATCGTAAGCACCAAGTATTCCAAATGATAAAGTAATATATATTAAAAACCAATTAAAAGGATTTAGCAAATCACTCCAAAGCAAGATACCTGAAAAAAGTCCTAATAATATTAAAACACCTCCCATAGTTGGCGTTCCAATTTTTTTAATGATATGTTCTTGAGGGCCATCTTCACGTATAGGATTATGTATTTGTTTATTTGAAAAATATTTAATGAATGGTTCCCCTACAATAAAAACTACAAGCATAGATGTAAACATAGCTAAACCTGTTCTAACTGTTAAATACTTGAAAACATTTAAAAATGAAAAATTATCTACTAAACTTATTAAAAAACTATAAAGCATTTTTTTTCTTAATTATTTTAATTATATTATTTAATCCTGTTGAATTTGAACCTTTAACCATTAATAAATCGTCATTTTTTAAATCATTAATAATAAAATTTTTTATTTCATATTTATTTAGAATTTTACCTCTTTTTTGTGGTTTAATTTTGTTAAAAGTATACTTAATATAATTTCCAAAAACAAAAACCTTATCTATATTAGAATTATTAATATATTTAGATGCCTCTAAATGCAATTTTTTTGAATATTTTCCAAGTTCTAGCATATCACCTAGTAGCACAATTTTTCTAGAATTTTTAGATTTTATTTTTTCAAAATTATTTATTGAAAATTTAAGAGACAACGGGTTAGAATTATAACTTTCATCAATTATTTTAATTCTTTTATTATTTTTTTTTATAACAATTAGATTTCCTCTGCCATCAGTAATATCAAAATCTTGAAAAATATTATTTTTAATTTCATTCGGGCTAAAATATACAGACACTATCGCTAATACACCTAAAATATTGTCCAGGTAAGGAAGAAGTTTATTTGGTATTTTAAAGTCAACTGGATGATTTCCATTGATTATTATTTTCAATTGTGAAATAGAATTATTAGTTTTTATTCTTCCAAGTCTAATATCGGATTGCTTAGATTTACTAAAAGTTAAAATTTTTAAAGATTTATTTTTTGATTTTTTTTTTAAAAAATTGAAAAAATTATCATCTTTATTCAATACTATTGTTCCACCTTTTTCAATTTGTTCTATCAATTCAGATTTGGCATTGGCTATATCTTTCAAATTTTGAAAATTTTTGATATGTGCATAAGAAATATTTGTAATGATTCCCAAGTTAGGTCTAATTAATTTTGAAAGTTTTGTTATTTCACCTTTTCTATCCATACCAACTTCAAAAACACCAAAATTACTTTTTAAATTAATATTAAAAAGTGAAAGAGGAACGCCAAATTTGTTATTGTAAGAATATTTCGAAGACGTGGCTGTGGACAGCCTAGATAATACATGGGTCAGTAAATTTTTAAATGAAGTTTTGCCAGAACTACCGGTTATTGCTATGGCTTCGCAATTTGATACTTCCCTTATTTTTTTAGAAACTTCAGAAAAAAAATTTAAACTGTCTTTTACAGGTATTCCTAGAGAGTTTTTGTTTTTGATTTTATTTATAATGGCTGCTTCGACATTATTATTTATTGCCTGATTAACATATAAACTACCATCAGTTTTTTCACCTTTTACACCAAAAAAAATTTGGTTTTTTCTGATAAACTTAGAATTTATTGTTGCAGTTTCTATTCTTGATTTAATATTAATTTTTTTTTGTTTAAGTTTTTCATTTATAATATTTGTTTTCCAATAATTAGACAATTTTGAATTTTTAATACTAATAAACTTTTTTATAAAATGTTTATCAGAAAATTTTTTAATTGTTTTGTATTCTTGATAATTTTCATGTCCTTTTCCAGTAACAATGAGAATATTACCTGATTTTAAATCTTTAATTGCTTTTTCAATGGCTTTTTTTCTAGACGGAATTTCCAATAATTTTTTTTTTTTTATAAATTTCTTTATTTCCTGTCTAATTTTTTTAGGATTTTCATTTCTAGGATTATCATCTGTTAAATAAACTTTATCACATAAATCGCTAGCAATTTTGCCCATCAACGCCCTTTTTGGTTTATCTCTATCACCACCACAACCAAAAACTATGGACGTCGGACTCATTTTAAATTGAAGTTTTAGGCTATTTATACAGCTTTTTAATGCATCTGGCGTATGTGCATAATCAAGAAAAACTTTGGCACAATTATTAATATTTCCAATTTTTTCAAACCTACCCTGCAAAGGTTTAATGTCGGACAATATTCTTACAATATTTCTTATTGATACAACTTTTGTGGCCGCAAGTAGTGCCATTAGTAAATTTTTAATTTGCACTTTACCAATAAGACTGGTTTTAAATTTATATATTTTGTTTTTAAATTTAAATTTTACTACTTGTTTTTCTTTTACAAATTTATGCTCAATTATTTGTAATGATCCTTGTTTACCTATGGATAAATATTTATAATTATTTTTTTTTATTATACTTTTTATTATTTTTGACTCCTTAATATCATTATCATAAATAATTAATCCTTTTTTCTTTAAAAGTTTTTTAAATAAAATAAGTTTAGAATTAAAATAATTATTATAATTTTTATGGTAGTCAAAATGGTCTCTGGACAAATTGGTAAATATACCAATATTAAATTTATGGCCATCTAATCTACATTGACTCAAGCCATGGCTAGAAGCTTCAAGTATAACATTATTGACTTTTTTTTTATATAAATTATATAATGTTCTATTTAGTGTAATAGGATCAAGTGTGGTATTCTTTGTTTTAATATCTATTAATTGACTTCTTACTCCAAGTGTACCAATAGATGAAACCTTTTTTTTATTGAGATTTAATATTTGCAAATAAAAATCTGCAACTGATGATTTTCCATTTGTCCCTGTAACGGCTATAATATTTTTTGGTTTTTTTAAAAAAAACTTTTTTGATAAAATTGCCAACAAAGACCGGGGATTTTTTGAATTTATATAAAGTATATTTTTTTTAAATCCTTTAAAATTGATATTTGAAATAATGGTCTTGGCTCCATTTTTTATCGCCTCATTAATAAACTTATTACCATTTAATTTATTTCCCTTTATTGCAAAAAAAATACTTCCTGGTTTACAATCTTTACTATTGAAAGTAAGGCTTGTAAATTTATGAGATTTAGATTTATCCTCAGGAACTTTTAATAATTTAGAAAGGTTCATTCATTAAGAAAATCTTAGTATTTTGTGGCTAAAATTGGCCCAATTTTTTCTATTATTTTTCCTGCTATTTCAACAGAAGTCCATCCTGCCGTGTTTCTCCAATTTCCTTTATATTTGAAACCTGATCCATCTCTGTAATTGTAAATATATTCTTTATTTACTTTTGGCTCGTCGAGCAAAACTAATAATACAAACTTTGGTTTTGAAGTAGGAAATATTGAGATAAAAGTATTAATTTTTTTTTCGGAATATTTACCATTTACACTTTTTTGTGCTGTACCAGTTTTTCCACCAACCTCATATCCTTTTATATTTGCAAAACCGGCTGTACCTTCATTTGAGGATACGACTTTTCTTAAGGATGAATTAACTTTTTCAGAAACACCTTTCTTCAATATTTTATGAAAATTTTTTTTATCAACTAATTCATTTTTTATAAGCGTTGGTGAAATTTTATATCCTCCATTAGAAATTATTGCATATCCTGTTGAAATTTGTAATGCAGTTGTTGTTATTCCATGACCATATGAAGATGTAGCAAGTTTACATTTTCCCCATTGAAATGGAATTGGTTGGCCAACTTCCTCAATATCAAAATCTATTTTTTGTAAAATTCCTATACTATTTAAAAAACTTTTATATTTTTCTATTCCAAGTTTTTGACCAATTCTGACTGAGCCTATATTACCCGATCTTACTAATATATCTTGTGCAGTTAAATCTTTAGGGATTTCTTCATCGTATTCTCTAATCTGACTATCTCCACATGAAATCTTATTTTCTAAGTTTAAAAACGGAGTATTTATATCAATTAATTCATTATTTAATGCTGCTGCAAAAGTGAAGGTTTTAAATACTGATCCTAGTTCGTAGACTGCCTTGGTTGCCCTATTTATAAATTTTTTATCAGTAATATTTTCTCTTTTATTTAAATCAAAGTCAGGTAAAGATATCATTGATAATATTTCACCATTATCCACATCCATTAATATTGCTGCACTTCCAATATTTTTAAAAATTTCTTTTGATTTAATTAATTCCTCTCTTATTAAATATTGAAGATTTATGTCTAAAGATAAAGTTATTGGTTTTTTTGAACTTTTTAATTCATAATCATAAAATTTTTCAATTCCTGAAATACCTTGGTTGTCATCATCAATCTGACCCAAAATATGACTGAATAAATTTCTTTGAGGATAAATACGTGAAATTTTTTGCTCCTCCTTTATAGATTTATCTCCTAATAAAATTAGTCGTTTGTATTTTTTTGATGAAACTTTTTTTTCTAAATAAAAAAATTTTCCTTTATCAATTTTATCCTTTATTTTGTTAAAATCTTTTTTTGGAAAGATTAATTTTAAATTAATCAATAATTTATTTATATCGATAATCTCTTTGGGATTAATACCAATATTCTTTGTAACAACGCTCTTGGCTAAAATATTTCCATTTCTATCAAGAATATTTGATCTAAATTCGTTATTTAAAGATATTTTTTTTAATTTAATTTCACCATTTCCTAAGTAAATAATTTTAATTGAGAATGTTATAAATATTGCAAAAAATACGAAAAATATAAATGCAACCCTATTAAACGATATATCTATTTCGCTCTTTTTTCGTATGTAGTTAAATTTTCCTGAATATTCTTCTAAAACTATCTTTTTATTATCAGTCATTAAATTTTAGTTTATTATCATTTAAAATTTCACCAGTAGTCGCGTTAAATTTACTAATTTCATCAAGTTCTATAGGAATTAATTCTTCATCAAAAAAAGATTTTTGATACTCCTCTAGCTTATCTGGAGAGGTTAGATAATTATACTCTAACTGAAGTAAATCCAATTTATTTTTTAAAACACTAATACTTTCGTTTGTTGCATAAATCTGATCGTTGAGTTTTTTTGTTGAATTTTTAACAAATGATGTAACAAAAATAAGGAATGTGAAAAATAGTATTAAAATTATTTTTTTCAAAGTTTTTTTCCTATTTTTTCTATATTTAAATAAAATTGAAATTTTTTTATTAAATCATCAAAATCATCATTTTTTCTCAACTTAAAACCATATCTTAATTTTGCACTCCTTGATGGTGGATTAATTTTTATTTCATTTAAACTTGGTAAAATTGGTTTTTTATTATTTAATTTAATGATATTTTTTTTTTCCGCTATTTTGGGAAGATATCTAGATTGTGCTTTATTCTCTGAATAATTTTTGAAAAAAAATTTAACAATTTTATCCTCAAGCGAATGAAAAGTTACAACTACTATAACTCCACCAACTGGTAAAATCTTAAAACTATTTATAAGTCCATATATTAATTCTGATATCTCATTATTAACAAAAATTCTTATTGCTTGAAAAGTTTTTGTTGCATTATGAATTTTATTTTTTCTGAATTTTTTTATTTTATTAATTATTGAAACAAGTTCTTGTGTATCAATTTCTTTAATACTTCTATTTTGAATAATCTTCTTTGAAATTAGTTTTGCTTTATCTTCATCGCCAAAATATTTTATTATGTTTGATAATTCCTCAAATTTTAATTTATTAATAACATCGTAAGCTGTAAATGTATTTAAACCCATTGTCATGTTAAGCTTAGAATTGCTTTTAAATGAAAAACCTCTTGAATAGTTTTGCATCTGATTTAATGAATATCCTAAATCAAAAATAATTCCTTTTAAGTTACTAGATTGTTTTGAAATCTCATCGATTTGGCTAAATTTAAGATTTTGAAAATTAAATCTATTTTTATATTTTAATTTGAGAATGTTACTAATTTTATAAACATCAGTATCTCTATCGATTGCAATAACTTTATTTTTTGGATGTTTTAAAATCTCTTTAGAATAACCACCATTACCAAAAGTGCAGTCTACAAAGGTGCCACCATAAAGAGGGGAAATAATATTAATTAATTCATTAATTAATACCGGAAAATGTTTTTTTTCCGATTTTATGGTGGCATTCATTTATTTTATTGAAGATCATTAATTTTTTTGTCTTCGCAAAAATGCTGGGATTTCTAAATCATCTTCCTCGTCTTTATCAACTTTAGATTTGTCAAACGAGGTGAAATCTTGCTCCGTATTATCTTTTTCCTCAGAATTAAATAAATTTGGAGTGCTTTCCTCTATCTCATCTATCCCAAAATTTTCTAGCCCATTAGTGTTTGTTATTCCATCATGATTATTATCTGGGTCTTGTTTATTTAGCTCTAAACTGTGATCAATCGATCTATTTACATCTAAATTTTCAGATGAGTTTTCATCATCTAGAACTGTTCTATCTTGAGTTTCATCAATTATCTCGTTTTCAAGCTTTAGAGCAGTTGCACCATCAACCATGTGACTTTGATTATTTGAAATATTCAAATTATTTTTTGACATCAAATTTGAAAAATCAGAGTAACCTGGATTTCGATTATGAATTCTATGAACCATATTAATTACAGATTTAGCTTCAGGCTGTTGTCCATCTAGAGCGGTAGCGACTATAGATACTCTCATTTTGCCATCTAGATCTGGATCTGTGATTGCCCCAATAATTAATTCTGCTTCTTGGTCAACCTCTGCTCTAACTTTATTCACAGCCTCGTCAACTTCAAAAAGTTTTAGATCTTTTCCTCCAGTTATATTGACAAGTAATCCTTTTGCGCCTTTTAAAGTATAGTCATCTATCAGTGGATTATTTATTGCCATTTCAGCAGCCTTAGTCGCTCTACCCTCACCATCTGCCTCGCCTGTGCCCATCATTGCTTTGCCCATAGAGCTCATAACTGTCTCAACGTCTGCAAAGTCAAGATTTATTAAACCAGGTCGTACCATCAGATCAGTTATGCTTTGAACACCGTGTAATAAAACATCATTTGATAGTTCAAAAGATTCTTCGAATGTAGTTTGTTCACTTGCAATTTTGAATAAATTTTGATTTGGAACTACGATTATTGTGTCAACATGCTTTCTTAACTCCTCTAGTCCAGATTGAGCTCTTCTCATTCTTGAAGGTCCCTCGTATAAAAATGGAAGTGTAACAACGCCAACAGTTAAAATATTTAATTCTTTGGCTGCTCTTGCAATTACATGGGCTGAACCTGTTCCAGTTCCACCTCCCATACCAGCAGTTATAAAAACCATATTTGCACCTTGCAAAATATTTACTATGTCATTTAAAGACTCATCGGCTGCTGCTTGACCAATGTCTAATTTAGCTCCTGCACCTAAACCTTTAGTTAAATTTAGACCAATTTGAATTTTTGCATTTGCTTTACTTAATTTAAGATCTTGCGCATCAGTGTTAACAGCAATAAATTCTACTCCTTGTAGACCATTATCTATCATTCCATTTATTGCATTTCCACCTGCTCCACCAACTCCTAAAACCAATATTCTTGGTTTAAGCTCTTTTATATCTGGT
>MDTG01222332.1_pt1 | contig 11573 bp, 3 predicted proteins | sample 811421 | NCBI WGS metagenome assembly MDTG01 (sample SAMN05326645, study PRJNA326480) | marine metagenome | isolation source: seawater | place: Pacific Ocean: South East | collected 2011
CCCCTAATCGGGCAGTTCCATTTCTCGGAGCAGAATTGGAAACGCCCATTTCCAAGAATTTTTGGAAACGAGCGGTTTTGATTTGCAAAAGTAGTGGAACCTCTCATCTCCGTCACCCTCCTGTTTCCCCACCTCATATACACCACCACACCACCACACCACCACACCACCACATCACGACACCGCGACATCACCAAATTACCTCCACTGCTCGCCGCGATTCATCATCAATGCGAAGGTCGAAAATCGCTCATTTACTGGCATTTTGCGCGTCGGTATCATCCGAAAGTAGGTCTCGCGACCCTTGTCGTCCGAAAACGCGGGTTGTTCGGTTTGATCGAGGTAGATGCAGGCCGCGTCCACGAGGCGTTGGAGCGAGATGCGCAGCATGGTCACGTTCGCACTGGCAGGCCATGCCGATATGTACATCGCTGTACTGGTCGAAAACATACGCGAGTGCACGAGCATATGTCCGCAAAGAGCGGAAAACTCTGAGCACAACGCCTCGTCGCGGCCCTCGATGAGCTCGTACGCCGACACCTTGCGTCCATGGCCTCCGTGACGGGCCATCTCGCCCTGGAAAACGTCGAAGGCGCGACGTATGGCGGCGAGCGCTTCCGGTTTGTAGCGCACGAGCAGCGAGTTGCGCGGCGCCGACAGAAACTCAAGAGATGCGCTCGGTCCCGCTCCGGGCGCTTGCGGCGCGAGCGCGGCTTGCTGCAGCGCGACGCCCGCCTGCTGGAGCTTGCCAAACAGCTCGATCAGGCTCATCTCGCCCGTTCCTTGCGCAAGCAGCTGCTCCAGTTGCACGGCGTTCGAAAAGAAGCCTTCCCCTCGCGAGCCCTTTTCGGTGAGCTCGGAGAGCTGCTTGCGCAGCGTGTTGGAGACCACCTTCAGCTCGCCAATTTTGCCGTCGTTGACGATGCCCAATGTGAGTCCGCTCTCTTTGATGACTTCGGAGAACACGTTTCGCACCAGCTGCGTGTGCTCCTGGGCGGCGCGCTCAGACGCGCGAATCTGTGCAGTGCGCTTCTCCTGCTGCTGGCGAATCAGCTGGCCTTCGTCGATCTGGCAGATCGCGTCCACTTGCTCGCCAATGTTGCCCGAGAGCTGGCGCACAAAGGCGTAGAGCCGGTCGCCGGAGATGCATGCCTCGCGTTCCGCGTCGTCCCACACCGCGCGACGGCGCTTGCGCGCCTGCTCGTCCGCCACGTCGGGGTCGCTGTCGCTGGGCTTTTGCACTTCTTCGAGTTTTGCCAGCTCCGCCTTGACATTGTCAAGGTCGGTCTTGAGCGCTTCTATCGTTTCGAGCTGCTTTTGGGCCTTGTGCACAATGCTTGTCATGACGTCAATGTCCAAGACCGCCGCGCTGCGCGGAAAGACGCGTGGATCGACGTCTTTCCGGCCCCTGCCTCGGTACGCCAGCCAGCCGCGGTGCAGCGTCGCCTTGTTGGGAATGTAAACGGGCGGATCGTCTTCCGTCAGCGCGGCGCGTAGGTGCTGCGTCAGCTCCGAGCGTTCTAGTGGCACAGTTTCGCTGAAAGGCGCTCCGATCGGAGCGACGGTATTGCGGAGCTCGTCAAAGAGGCTGGTGGGTGGTTTGCAGACCGCGAACCCCGCGTTGATCGGGTAGAGAACCTTGCCCTTGTCCTTCACCACCGGGTTTGACGCGAACAGTCTTGTGTTGCGTCCGCCCACGTCGTGGGTTGGCGCGCACAGCGTTTCCAGACTGCCGTCTTCTCGAAAAATGCCGTGTAGCGAATGCAACTGAAGCAGTTTTGCAAAGGCGGCGCATTGAAGGTCTGCCACCTTTGCATTTCCCGATGCGTTGTCGGTGTAAAAGTCGACAACCTGCTCGAGCACCACGGCGGTAGCGACCGCAGTCGCGCGTTTGGAACGGTCGAGTTTCCATCCGGAGATTGTTTTTTCGACTGGTGCCCACCGGACAGGTCGCGCTGGCTCAGGGGTGCTCGGAGACGGTCGATTGGTCGAGGTGTGGGACACGTCCTGGCGTTCGCGGGTGCTGGATTTGAAATCCGCCTGTTTATAGTGGGTGCTCCGCGCGTCCGTCGCTGCAGTCGTGACGCCGATTTGCGCCAGTTCGGTTTCGATGCCGGGCGGGAAGACGACGCTTGGAAGGGTGTAGCGAAGCATCACGTTGTTGGGGTCCGGTGGGTGGTGTGGTGCGCGCTCCGTGCACAGCCCACGCGCCACGGCGTATTCCAGGTAAAGCGCATCACGGAGGGGGCTGCCCGTTTGCTGCTGGGCCTCCATCCACGAAATTGGCACTCGGCCGACGACGTCTTCGTTTTTCTTGTCAAAGAACATCGCATAGGCAGCGGCGATCGATTGCTTTTGCAATCCAAGGTCCGGTGTCGGCACGCCAAAGTAATCGTAAAGCGCCGTTTCCTCCTCCGTGATGCTCTCCGCGATGTTTGGATTCGAGGTCACGTTTTCCCGTTCAAGCGCCTTGGCAAGCGCAGGATTAGATTCCTGCACAAGCTTCAGAAACTTTGGGAAGTTCTCCAGGAGCCTCTCCTGTCTCTGGCTCAATTGCCGCTCGCGCAGACGCATGGCGAAAATTGCAGCAGCCTTGTCCGCCTTGGCAGTAGATCTGAGCGAGGCTTCTCGCCTCGACGCAGCGTTCTCTTGCAACTCTGCCGCTGTCGCCCTTTGCTGCGCTTCTTCAACCGCCCGTGCCGCGTCCGCCAGCCCCTGCTCGGCGCTCGCCTCTGCTTCCTCGACCACACGCCGCATGATCTCAGTTTCAAGCGTGCGCTGCAGCGCTGCCTGTTCGGCTAACTCTGATTCCGCTACAACACCGCCTGCCGCCACATCAACTTCGTTCGAAACGACTTCCACTGCCGGGGTCGATGTCGATTGCATTCGGTAGATCATGGTCGCAACATAGAGACTGAAAAGTGATAACATTGCAATCACAGACTGCTCCAATGAGACCGAAGAGACCAAAGCCAACGCGCGTTCCAAACCACCTTCTTGAATTACTGGTTCCACAGTAGCAGCGGCGGGCGTGAACACGCCCACCGCCTCAGCCAGCTTAAATGCCAACATCCATGGATTAAGAAATCCGTCTGGATCCGTGCTGATCTGTTGGCTGTTCCGCACCGTCTCCACTGTGCCCGCAACCGTTGTGTCGCCGATTGACGGGAGGTCTGCTTTGAGTTTTCTGACAAACTCTTGCATTTGTGCGTCCTCTGGGTCGTCCACCCTGGTCTTCACCTCCTGTTGGGCCTTGCGTAGGCTCTCCATAGGCCTGGTCACTTGCGCATCGATGAGTGTACCCACCTCGTCGGCGTGCGCAAGGATGTCAAACACGGCCTCCACAATCAGCTTGGTAACGCTCGGAAGCCGCCTGGCAACGCCCACGACCGCTTCACGGGTCGAGGCTTTCTTGGCCGTCGCGTATTCCGACAATAGCCCAACTGCCTGACTTGCCAACGGCTCTCTGTGTGCTTTCGCGATCAGGGAGACCTGCGCTGCCTCGACCACCTCCTCGATCGACAGCAAGTAAAACACAAACTCAGTCGCCGTATCAACCGAAACCAAGTTGGCGTCAATTTTGGACTCAATGTGGTCCGCGTACGCTTTCAGCAAGCCCCCCTTCATGGCGGCGTCAACACCAAAAGTGCTTGTCCTCGATAGGGCCGTTGTGTCGCATTCCGACATGGCCGTCTGCAGCGGCAGCACGTTGCTGCGCAGGTAGGCTCCGTCGTCGGCGCCAAGATGCCAGCGCGCGTCCAGTATGCGGGCGTCGCCGGCGGCTTTCAGGATTTTGTCGGACGACGCGTCCGTTGTGGGGTGGCCCGCCTGTTTGCTCGCGGCGCTAAGCGCTTTAATCAGCCGTCCCAGAAAATTGGACGACTCGAAGTCGTTCATCGGTGCACTGTTGTTTGGTTACAGTGCCTCGCTTACTTGCACGATAAGGGCAATTGCTTATCGTGGCAGCAAACAGGCACACAATACCTCCCAGGGCGGTGTGCGTGTATGGCGGATCGTGTCGCCGCCCCTTTTAGCGAGGCGTCTCTGTCTCCATTTGATGGAGCGAGTCTTTTTCAGCAGTCGCCGCGATCGGCTTGGAAAAACTTGAACGGCGCGTCCCCAGTGGTGACGGCGCCGTTGCAGCCGCTGCTCGAAACCAAGCGTGCAACTCATGATCCAACGGGCAAGGCGTGGCCGTCAAAGGATGCCGAAAGCATAACCGTGGAAATCGTGCGTTCGAGGGACACTCCGGACCTTGGCAGATCGTGGACTGTGCTTGTGGACGGTCTGCAATGCACAAAGTTGGGCAGTGGCAACGAATGCCTCCTGCCGCCTCCCTTCCCACCACAGCAGCAAATTTCGAGCGATACCCGTGCGCGATCTGTGGTGTTCGGCGTGCGCTTGGAGCACGAGATGCTCGCTCCGCTCAAAGTGGAACTTGTCGTGGAGCAAGTTGTCCGCACAGGCAGCAGCAAGAGCGAGAAGCAAGAGGCTTCCGACAAAAGCAACGACGGCAAAAATGGTGGCGACGGTGCCAGCACGAGCCAAGAGCAAGGCGATGCAAAAATCCAAGGAGGTGCCCTCTTTGAGGACCGCGGACCTTCGAAATCCGTCAACACCGAGCTTAAGCGCGTGCCACTGACACCCTACCGCACAAAGGATGCGGCGGCGAGCGTTGCGTACGGGCCCTACCCATTCTGGTCTACACCGGAAAGCTTGCTGGGCATCATCTCGTTTGACGGTGTGAAGCAATGGGAAGAGCAACTTGCACTCGACAACGCGTACAATCGCAGTCTGGCCTACAAGGCGCTCGAAGACAAGCTGGTGTACGGGTTCAAGCTTCTTGCGCGTGGCGCAAGCGCGGCGGCGGGAGCAAAATGGGTTGCTCCCACGATGCCGGTGGCACCGACGCCGCGGCCAGCTTCGGAAGCGCCAACAGTGAACCAGTCCAAGCTGCACGTGATTGGCCGCAACAAACTCTCGGTGGTGCACGAGCTTGTGAACAGCTTGCAGATTATTCTCGAGGTCCTGAAGAAGAGCGTCGAGTTTGTGCAGAATGGAAACGAGCTTCCCAAAGCCGACCGCGTCACGTTTTTTGGTGCCGAGAAAGTTCCAGAAGATGGCCCCTCGTTTGACACATTCCGTTTCAACTCGATGACAACCCTCATCGAGGTGACGCGCGTGATGCTCAACACGCTGGGCTACAAGAAGGAGCGGCTGCTCTTCGAAACGCTGATGACGTCTACACCAAGCCCGTACACACAGCTGATGCGTTCCGGGCCGGTGCGAGCGGTGGCGAACTACACGAGCTTGAAATTCGACGTCAAACAGACCAAGGCGTCGATCAGCGTGTCCCCCACAAAGACCGAGGACGAGACCAGAGATCAAAAGCTCGAGAGGCTCAAAGGCTACTTTCGTGACATCAAATCCAAGGAGGAGGCCGCCTCGAGGCCAAAGGAGCTGGAGTTTGAGTATTCGAGAGTGAACTTCGAATCGCGCCTCGAGGCGTCCATGGAACTGAGGTACCGCATTGTCATCACCGAGCACGGCGCCGTCGAACCGACGGAATTTGTCTTCGTTTCCGAGGAGAGGTCCGGGCTGGCTGCGCAGGTGGTGTACAACGAAATCCCTGAGAAGCTGCAAGAACTGGACACTGTCTGCGACGATCTGAACACGACGCTTCTCGGCTTCAAGCCGAGCTCTTCCGGTGCTGCCCTCGACTGGGCGTGGGCAGCTGCCAAGAGCATTGGATTTGCGCGTCGCCCTTCGGCCGCTCCTGTGCGAGGCGTAGTTTTGTGGACAAAGTACATCGCGGTCGACTGGCTGCGTTCTGCTTTCAACAAGAAAACGTACGACGTGGAAAACTTTGAGCTGCGCTGCCTCGAGCTTCGCACTGCCATGCGCAACACGCTTCCGGAGTGGGGCAAACCGGAAGAGCGTTCGGGGGGCACGGCAAACGAGGTGAAGGAATACAACGAGTTGGTGAGAGAGGCGCAGGAAGCGGTGGAGAAAGAGTACGAGGACGCCAGAGCGGAGGAAACACTTTCGGGAATTCGTGCAAATGTGCCTGGCGCGAAGGTCGACGACAACACCGTGCTGCCAGGCGGCTTGCTTCGTACGACACAAAGCGTTGGCGCGGAAGCAAGTGCGCCACAGGGAGCGGAGGCGCCCGTCGCCGCGGAGGCGACCACCGCGGAAGCGACCGCGTACGAACCGCCGTGGGCGACGACCGGCTTGGTCAAGGAGGCGATAGACGCCGCGGACAAAAAGCTCCCGAGCGAGTACAACAACACGTTGCGATTTCAGGGCGACGACGCGAAGAAACTTGCGGACGAGATTGAGCTTTCCAAGAAACGAGGAGAGGAACTCCTTGCAACGCTCGACAAGGATCGTGAGAATTTTGCGACATTCGTCGGCGAGCTGTTTGATCCAAGCAACGAGTGGATCGTGCGTCAACTGCCACAGATCTTGCTCGGCGACACGCACGTCTTTGCAAAATTCGAGGCCCCGGCGACAACTGTCGCGGATCCCATCCTCTCCAGCTACACGCGTCAGTGGTTGAGCAATCGCGGGTGGGAATTCCTCATCAGCGCGACTACCACTGGTGCAATTCTTGCAGGTCTCTGGCAGTTGCCGGTCGTCAAAGCCGGGTTCGATGTGCTGCGTTACCTCGACATCAACCAGGTCGTTGCAGAGTGGGCCTCGTATTACACCAGGGCCACCGGAGCACTCAGCTTCGAGAACGTCGAGATCGTCGGGAACCTCAAAAATTATGCGCTGCTTATGCAATTTGTAACGTCGATCTTCACACCGGTGCGTTTCCTGACATCGCTCACCATGAACACCGTGAACCGCTTCCAACAAGCCTCGGAGTTGGAACGCACCGCACTCAGCGAAGCGAGGACCCAGCTGCGCAAGGAACCCCTGAGATCAACATACGCTCATGCTACAAAGACGATGCGCCAGGCACGGGGTACGCGCGATTCGGCGCGTAACTTCATGGTTGTGGAAGTGTTGCCAGAAGACCGACCGCGTCTGCAGTTTACCGAGTTGTTCCGAGCCGGAATGCCCGAGTTGCAGCAATCGCAGCCCGTGGTGTCCGCCGAGGAGTGGTCGCTCTTTTCGTTCCCGTCGCTCCTCGCCGGTCTGCCACCCTCGGACGTCAACGAGGCGGTTTACGAGACCGAGGTGCTGCGAGACGTTGACGTCGCCGCTGGGTTCTCGGTGATTTCGGGTGGAGGACTCAAATCGAACTGGATTTTTCGCCTCGCGGCCGACACCGCGGTGTACGATTTTCTGACGCTCGCCGCCCTGAACCGCTTCCCTCTGCGAGGCCAGCACCTGATGGCCTCGGCGCCGCAGATCGTTGCTCAAAGCTGTGCGCATGCGGCGCGCCTGATCAAAGACGTCTTTTCACACGCGGTCCTTCCCGTGGGTCGCTCGGATGCCTTTTGGAGCTGCATGCCCCATGGACGCGTGGCGTTGCTGTCGATGCGATACTTTCAGCTGCCGGTGTCTCTCGATGAGAAAGGGGCACCGTTTGAGCGGGGCTCGCAGCTGCAGCCGTTTGTCAAGATGATGATCGCCGAGTTTTGCAACGAGCTGACCGCCTCCGCCACCCGCCTTCCGGAGGGCGCAAGCTTCAAGAGTGTGCAGAGCACGGCGGCGTTCCACAACCAAATGGTTGATCGTGTGCTCGCCTTGGCTTCTGACAGCAGCCGTGACACGGTGCGACAGGCGCTTTTGTCGCACAATCTTCCTGGCGCGGGCGCCCGTGCCCCGGACGGCGACGGAGCCGACTTTGCTTACCAGCGGTCGCTGCAAAAGTACACACCGAGTGGGGCAGAAACAGCGTCGATGACATGGGCGAGTCGCCGAGTGGACGTGCCCATGATGGAATCGTCGACACTTGCACGCCTACTTGGCGTGGACACCGACGAACCGTCGGATGTGACAACCGCTCTGTCGTCGCTCAAGCTGAACGAGTATGCTGAGGCGCGTTCCAAGGATGCCGCATACATGTGCCCCGTTGGATCCAAGCCGTACCGCCTTGTCGACGGAACCATTCCTTACGACGTGTCGAGTCTTTCGGCGCAGCTGGTGTGGCTCGATGACATCGTCGATTCCACCGACTTGCTGCTCGTGCGGGAGGCTAAGGACGCGGACGTGCGCACGGTGCACGCGATGTCGCTTGACGAGCCTGCGAGGTTCGATGGGTACTCACGGCACCCCTTTGTGCTGACAGTCAGAGACGCGGTGGTGTACATGGCGCTTGCAAAACACAACTACACGACGACGCAGCGAAGCATTGTGCAGAGCGACCTGGTGCTCCGCATGCAGGCCATGGCGTACAACGCCGACCGCCTCATGCACGCGATGTCCTTGTCGAGGGCAGTTGTGAACGAGGACGCAAAGCAGATTGTTCGCTTGGTGGAGCCCGAGAGTGCGGTGGCACTGTCCATCGCGCTGGCACTTACGCCGCCTCGAGATCGTCCGTCGGTGACCATTGTAGTCGAGTCAGCCGTGTCGGTGAAGAGCGCGCTTGCGCTGCTGAAGGACGTTCGGTCTCGATGTGAGGGTGCGGCAAACGTTGGGTGTCGTGCGGTGTCCTTGACTGAACTGTGCATGGCCGTGCAGTCATAACAAGTGTGTAACGAGCAAAAAGAAAGAGCAGCTATGCTTGCGTTACAGGAAGACGCGCTGCCTGCTCTGGCGCCGCAACAGCTTCAGGCGTTCTTTGACGCCATACCGGCGCAGCAACGCCAGCGCTGGAATGACCGACAGGCTTTCGTTGAGCGTCTCCGAGGACTCAGCCGTGAGGAGCAGCAAGAGGTGCTGGACGAGGAAATACGGATCGTGCAGCTGCTTCAGAGACAGAACGTCGTGCGGGAGCTGCGCTTTGTGAGCCTGAGTGGAGAGATCGATGACGGCCTCGTCGTGCGTGCGGGTGGAAACGTGTTCGTGCCGTGTCCAAAGAATGACATCGACACCCGGCGGAGGATGCTTCGTTCTGCTATGGAAACAATGATTCAGTTCATCGACAACGAGAACGGTAAGTACGCGGGCTACCAAGCCATTCCCGCAAACGTCTGCGCCTACGACATGTGCGTGCTTGCGGGAGGGTTCGCCGCATACCGAAAATACATGGACCGTACGCGCGAGCTTCGAGACAGCCTTCGAAACTACTTTGTGACGGAGAAGGACCCGTGCGACGAGGCGGACCGGGCGCTTCTCTGCGTAACACCGTCGCAGCTTGCGAAGCGCGAAGAGGTCATCGTCGGCAAGGTCTTCGAGCTGCATCTTCAGGTGTTCCTCGGCAAGTACACCCCAATACCAATCATACCAGTGTTCTTTGCTACGGACACGGACAAAAAGGTGCACGAGGCACGCTTGAAGTCTTCCATCAACTTCCACGAGCGCGTATTCTTCCGTCGCGCGTACGACACCAACAAGAGCCTCCCTCCTCACAACAGTTTCGGCGATGCGTACACGCAGCGTGTCTGCTGGAGGCTGTTTCAGATCATCGAATCAATGCTTGAGCAGCAAGTGGACAGCATGCCTCAGTTCGCGCAGTCGTGGACAGCACAGGTAAAAATGGGCCACTTCCGTTGGAATCAGCTCCCGGGGGTTGGCGCAAAGAACTTTTTTGACATCTTTCCAGAGCTCACGTGCGATTTCGCGGCGCTGCTGTGGCGCTTGGCAAACGAGGAGAAGGAGGCTGAATTTCGCAAGAACTTTGCGGCGGAGCGGTTCAAGTACCGGTACCGCCTCAATGAAGAGGATATGATGCCAGCTTTCCAGAGCAATTCCGGCAGTGTCGCGGTCAATCTTGGGAGGGACATCGACACTGCGGCTCTCTCTTTCAAAGATGCTTTCAAAATGGACGAAACCGGGTGGCCGACATTCCCGCGGGAGGGCGTCCAGCCCCCCGAGAACGGAGTGCGAGATGCGGTGAATTGCTACATGCATCGCGTCGTGTACACGTGCAAAAAACTCACTTGGTTCTTTGACAGTGCAGTCTACATGGTTCTCTTTAACAGCATCATGCGGTCAGCGGTCAAAACGGCCGAATTCGGCGACGGCATCACGCCAAACAGCAACCACATTGCATGGCGGTGGCGAGATTCTGTGTGCGCCATGGAGGACGGCACATCTGTGGATCAACACAATGCGATCGCGCGCCTTCTGCTCAAAGAAAATGGAACCTTCTTCGAGCGGAAAACCATCGCGGAGGGCCTCAAAATCCTCGGGGAAAAGGGCATCGATTTCATCAATTCGTGGAGACGCCCGGCGGCCGCTGCGCTACTCACGGGTGCTGTCATGGGTGGGCTCTTCTACTTTGTTGCGCCTGAGTTGCTTTCTAATGTCGTCTCGGTTGCATCCAGCTTGACGACGTTTGCGCTGCGGACGTTTTTGCTGAAAACCGACCAAGAGGGGGTCAGCGTTGGCAAACGATGGTATTGCTCGTTGCCGGGCTGGAGGTGCTTAGACCCAGATGACACGCCGCTGAAGCGAACGATTAGGGACATTACAGCCTTTGCCGACGCTATTGGCATGCCGCTCACGAAGACCATTTGCTTCTTCGTGGGTGGCATATTCATCTTTGTTTACAGGAAGAGAGTCGTTGCGAATGTGAAGGGCGCTCCTCAGACGATTGCCCAAGGCGTCTACGATCTTGGTCGGCTCGTAGAATGGCTTCCGACCGAAGCACAAGCGATCGAAATGGAGCAAGTGGCCTCCTCGTACGACGAGCCGTTGTCCATCGAGGCGAAGCGGAAGCCGGATGGCGAGTTGGAGGGCGCGCTTGATGCACTGTCGGTCGATCCGACGCCATCAGACGAGCAAGCGAGACAGCAATTTGACCAGCTCGAGTACACTGATGTCGTCAAGGCCATCCTAAACTACAAGAGCGCCGCCAAGAACGACCCCGACTCGGTTATGTCTGGTGGAATGATTGGTCCGTACGCGTCGCAATTCGTTGCGTTTTCCTTCATCGGCAATGAGACACCGTCGTACTGCTGGCCGCCCGACGCGTCGACAATCACATCGGACGACATGAGGTCACTCGGAAGCACGGATTTGGCATCCAGGGCCGCCACTTTGCGCAAACTGAGACCTCGCGCGTTTTACGAGGCGTCGCGGCGCCCAACAACCCGCAGCCAAACCGCCGCGCTCGAAGCGAGCAAAAAGCCCCGACAGACGATGGCGGCGCTGGACCCCGGGGCGTTGGACATACTTGCGCCGCCCGGGTTGCTTTCGTAATCCGGGATCCCGCAGCGGTCCAGGCAGGGCTGCCTGGCGTACGACATTCGTCTCGCTAATATCTTGGGTGGCGCGAAGCGGAGTGTCCGCCGACAGATATGTTAACGGGGAGGGGGCGCTCGACACGGGTGCGCTGGACGTGTTCCCGCGCGGGCTATTGGGATAGAAATGGTTCGCCTCTTGTGTAGGGTGTTACAAGTACACTGACTAACAGTATGTCGTCCGTCCCACGCGAAACACGGGCGCAGCGTAGCGTCCGTCTCGCGCGAAACACGGGTGTCCACACCATCACACGTCGAGTATACTCGTAA
>MDTG01417983.1_pt1 | contig 11573 bp, 11 predicted proteins | sample 811421 | NCBI WGS metagenome assembly MDTG01 (sample SAMN05326645, study PRJNA326480) | marine metagenome | isolation source: seawater | place: Pacific Ocean: South East | collected 2011
ATAAAATAGTTAAAATGCTTTATGATGCTGGTGCAAAAGAAGTTCATGTAAAAATTGCTTGTCCAGAAATAAGATATCCAGATTTTTATGGAGTAGACACTCCAACAAAAAAAGAATTGCTTGCAGCAAATAAATCTAATGAAGAAATATGTGATTATATAGGAGCAAAGTCTTTAAAATTTTTATCTATAAATGGAATGTATCGAGCAATAGGTTTTGATAAAAGAAATGAGAATTACCCTCAATTAACGGATCATTATTTCACTGGAGAATATCCTGTAAAACCAATTGATGAATTAGGAGACAATAAAATCACTCAACTATCTTTATTAAATACTATATCTAATAATTAAAAATGAAAAAAAGATTTTAGTTATTAATGATTACATCTAAAGAAAAAATAATTGAATATTTCGAATCAGGAAATAAAGAAATAAAAAACTTTAAAATTGGAGTTGAACATGAAAAATTTTTATTTAATAAAGATAATAATAAAAGAATTGATTATTCAAAAATAAAACAAATGTTTGCAGCTCTTATTGAGTTTGGCTGGCAACCAGTTTTAGAAAATGGAAATATTATTGGATTGAATAATAATGACAAAAATATTTCTCTTGAACCAGGAAATCAAATAGAGTTATCAGGTGGAAAATTAAATAATATTCATGAGGCATGTGCTGAATCTCAAGATTATTTATTTGAATTAAATCAAGTAACCAAGAAACTAAATATAAACATTGTAAGTGCAGGCTTTGATCCAATTTCGAATCTTGATCAAATTCCTAATAATCCTAAACAGCGATATAAATTAATGACAAACGATATGCCTAAAGGTGGTAAGTTAAGTTTGGATATGATGTATCGAACGTGTGGAACTCAACTAAACTTAGATTACGAGACAGAAAATGATTTTATCAAAAAATTTAAAGTAATAAATTCAATAGTTCCTATTTCGATTGCTTTATTTGCAAATTCTTCAATTGTTGAAAAAAAAAAGAGCAACTATTTATCTTATAGATCAAAAGTTTGGCAAAATACATCTCGTGGTGGTTTGCCAAAATTATTTCTCAATAAATTAGATTTTGAAAAATATGCAGATTTCATCATAAATTTTCCAATTTTATTTATCCAAGAAAATGAAAATTATATTTCAGGAAGAAAATATACATTTAAAGATTTTATGGATGGAAAAATAAGTGAAATTGATAACCGATTACCTAATGAACAAGATTTATCTAATCATCTAAGTACAATATTTACTGAAAATAGATTAAAAAGGTACATTGAACTTAGATCAATGGACACATGTGGCTGGGATTGTTTGTGTGCTGGCCCAGCTTTTTATACTGGTATTTTATACGGAAACTTGGATGAAGTTTATGAGTTAATTTCTAAATGGGATACAGATAAAATACTAAATGCTTATATTGAAGCTCCTCGTAAAGGATTTAATACTCAACTAATGGGTAAAGATCTTCTGCACTGGTCATCTACTTTGTTAGATTTATCAAGGAAAGGTTTGGAAAACAGGGATATAATTAATAAAAGTAAAAAAAATGAAACTTTATTTTTAAATCACTTACAAAAAGTAATAGATAATAAAACTACAAATGCAGACCATATGATTAATAAATTTTCTAAAAATGAAGATTTAAAAGAATTATATGATAAATAAAATAATTGCTATTCAAGGAAATAAACTTTCTAAACTTAATCCTCTTACGGACACTAGTATTTTTCTTGCAAACGAAATTCAATTAAAAAAATATAAGATATTTTATTACGAACCTAAAGACCTATCAGTGATTAATTCAAAAGTCATAGCGTTGGGTTTTTTTGTAAAATTTGATTACAAAAATAAAAATTTTTTTAAACTATTAAAAAAGCAAAAATTGGAACTAACTAATTGCAAATTTATACTAATTCGTCAAGACCCTCCTTTTAATTTAGAATATATTTCGACAACTCATATTCTTGATACAATTAAAGATAAAGTTAAAATATTAAATAATCCAACAGCAATAAGAAATTTATCTGAAAAACTTTTTTCAGTTAAATATCAAAAATTTATGCCAAATACTATTTTTACTCAAAATATTAATGAAATAAGAAAATTTTTTCAAATTAATAAAAATGTTATTTTAAAACCTATTCACAGCTATAGTGGAAATAATATTTTTCTTCTTAAAAAATTTAATCAAAAATTTATCAATCAATACATTAAAAAACATAATTATATCATGTGCCAAAAATTTTTATCTAAAATTAGCAAAGGGGATAAAAGGGTATTTATTATAAACGGTAAAGTTTGTGGAGCTATATCAAGGATACCAAAAAAAGGATCCTTTTTAAGCAATATGAGCAAAGGTGCTAAACCTATTAATATCAAATTAACAAAAAAAGAGGAAAAAATATCTAAATTAATTGCTAAAGATTTAAAAAAAGCAAAAATTTTTTTTGCAGGAATCGATTTTATTGATCAAAAACTAAATGGTGATATCAATGTTACATCACCTACCGGTTTGAAAACTCTTTATGATTTGTCAGGAAAGAACTTGGCAAAAATTTTTTGGAAAGAACTTAAGGCGTGAAAAATTTTTCAGATCAACAAAAGGGATCCTTATTAGCATTTGTGGCAGTGATGTTTATTACACCAGATAGTTTGTTTATAAGATTATCTAGTATTGATACTTGGAGTTTAGTTTTTTATCGAGGGATAATTCCCTTTTTTACAGTTTTTATTGGAATGTTAATTATTTATAAATTGAATTTTTTTAAAATGCTATTCACAAGTGGATATCACGGTTTAATTTATGTTATAACTTTTTCAATTACTAATATCACTTTTGTAGTTTCTATCCAAAACACTAATGTGGCGAATACTTTAGTTATGATCGCAATGGCTCCAATGCTTTCAGCAATTTTAGGAGCAATTTTTTTAAAAGAAATTCCTAACAGAAAAACTTGGGGTGCTATATTCATTACATTTATGGCGGCTATATATATATTTTATGACTCTTTACAGTTAGGTAGTATTTATGGAGATATTTTAGGCTTTGTGACAGCAGTTGGACTAGCGGTTGGAGCTGTAACTATTAGATCTGCTAGAAAAAAAAACCTGGTTCCTGCAGCAGTAGTTGGTAAGTTATTTGTAGCAATATTCGCGACTTTTTTCATTGAATCTTATATTTTAGCTGAACGTGACTTATTTATTGTGCCGTTAATGTGCGTGATGTGTGTAGCTATACCTTTCGTAATGGTGACTATAGCTCCAAGATTTATACCAGCTGAGGAAGTTAATTTATTCTTTTTACTAGAGACTATTATAGGACCTATTTGGGTTTGGATGATAATTAAGGAACAGCCTAGCATTGAAACTATTCAAGGAGGAGTAATTATTATTTTAACCATTGCTATTCATTCATTTCTCAAACTTAAAAAAACTTAATTTTCAAGTTACAAATAACTTGATTTAGCCACAAATCAGAAATAGACGTCAGCATATATGAATAAAGTATTGAAAAATTCTTGGGCTCTTTTTTTAGGTATGGGATGTATTATGATGGCATATGGATTCCAAGGCTCTTTACTAGGTGTAAGGGCTGTACAAGAAGAATTCAGTTTAACTGCTACAGGCTTTATGATGTCTGGTTATTTTGTTGGTTACTTTATAGGTGCTGCTACAATTCCAAATATAATTTCAAGGGTAGGTCATATTAGAGTTTTTGCTGCATTTGCTTCATTATCCTCATTAGTAATCTTAGTGCACTCAATATTGATTAATCCATTCATTTGGTTTTTATTAAGAGTTTTAACTGGGATAAGTATGGTTTGTATATATACAGTTGCAGAAAGTTGGCTTAACGACAGATCAAGTAATAAAAATAGAGGGAGTGTTCTATCTATATACATGGTTATACTTTATGGCGCGATGGGTATAGGTATGTTTTTACTTAACTTTAGTAGTCCTCAAAATTTCCAACCTTTTATTTTAGTATCGGTTATTACATCAGCTGCATTGATACCTATTTTATTAACTAAAAAAAAACCACCTACTTTTAAAAGAATTAAGGTAATGTCATTAAAAAATCTTTATGAAGCTTCTCCTTTTGGAATGGTAAGTTCCTTTTTTTATGGAACAATTCAGGCTGCTTTATTTACGTTATTAGCTGTTTATGCAACTTCAATGAATTTTACAATATTAGAAATATCAATTGTTACTTTTTTATTAGCAATCTCTGGTGCTATTTCTCAATTTCCTGTTGGAAAAATATCTGATATTTATGACCGAAGGTTAGTAATTGTTATTTCAACTTTTGGAGCTGCGGTATTTGCTCTTCTTGCAATTTTAGTATCTAGACAAATGTATTTACCTGATGGGTTAGCGACCAGTAAAACTTGGTTTTATATTTTTTTAATTCTTTTTTCTTTTTGTAGTTTGCCAATGTTTTCTTTAATTTTAGCACACACAAATGATTATATACCAAAAGAAAAATTTGTAGCTGCTGGAGCAGGTCTTCAGTTTGTATTTGGATTAGGTGCAATGAGTGGACCTTTTTTATGTTCAATATTCATGGATTTAGTAGGTTCAAACGGATTTTTTATATTTTTGTTTTTTTTTCATACTGTAATTGGAGTTTTTGGAATTTACAGAATGAGAGTGAGACAAACAGTCGATAATCCAGACTCACAATTCGTAGCTATGCCTCAAACAATCACACCAGCTGGAATTGAGTTAAATCCACAAACTGAGCCAATCCAAGAACCAAATACAATAATAAAAAGTCCTGAAAATAATTTTGAAACTTTTGAGGAAAAATAAAATATTAATTTTTTAAAACTTTATCAATCACTTTTGACATTTTAATTAAAACTTGGTGCTTATTTAGCTGATCACTTCGAATCAATATTGCATCTTTAACTTTAATTAATGGGCTATATTTTCTTTTTTTATCTAAATTAGTTCTAGTTTTTAGAGATTTTTTTACCTCTTTTAAGGTAACTAATTTTTTGAGATCTTTCCATCTTCTATAGGCTGCAACTTCTAAACTACACTTAAAATAAAAAGCAACGTCATATTTTGGACTTTTGTTAAGTATCTTACTAGCGATATCCCGCCCTTCAACACAAATTCTATTATGTTTTCTGATAATTTTCATTTGTAATTTATTGACAATTTCTCTAACTTTTTTATTTTTAGCAATGATTGCTACATGCTTTGAAATTTCCTCAGAATGAAGTTTTTGTTTTGAAATTTTTTTGTAAGAAATTGTTTTAAATCTCCTTTTTAAAAATGAAATCATATTTTTTGGCTTATTTTGAAGAACTATTTTGCTACAATATCTGTAGATCAAACCTGAATTAATTAGTAAAAGTTTATATTTTTTAGAAACAAGCTTTGCGGCTGTGCTTTTTCCACTTGCAGATTCCCCATCGCAAGCAATAATTAATTTTTTAAACTTAGCCATAAGATTTAATAAACTATTTTTTAATATATTAAACAAAAACTAGATACACGATTTAAAATATTTGATATAAAATAATATTTAAAGGGAATGAACAAAGAAAATGCAAGTAAACTCTGGAAAATTATTCAGGAAGCTGGTGATTATTTGGTTGGACAATTACCTAATCATCCAAGCCATCCTAAAGGTAGAAATCCCTATGCACATGTAGCTTTGTGTGTAAAAGATCATTTTAATGCAAGTTATAAAGATATTCCTGATAAAGATTTAAATGAAGTAATAAAATATATCGAGTATTTAAAAAAAAATCCAAATTAAAATTAATTACTATATTTAAATAATCTTACTTATTGTTTTGGAAAATAATCCTTTAAGCTTCCTTCTCTAAAAACATCTGCTGTACAACAATGTAAACCTCCACCAAATGCATAAGCATCTCTGAGATCAACAGGAATAACTTCCATTCCAAGTTTATCTAATTGTTCTGCTTGATAAACCTCACTTTTTTCAACACAAACAGTTTTTGGATCAAGCACTAACACATTCATAGATAACCAAACAGATGAATAACATAAAGCTGGGGGTTCATTATGTGCTGGTTGAGCACTGTCTATAATTTTCCATCCATTATTCTCAAATAATTTTCTTTGCTCTTTTGGAAGCTTTCTTTGAGGGTTATTTATTATTAATCCCTCTTTAATTGGAGTAAAAGTTGCATCAATGTGAATAGGATATGGGTCTCCTGGAAAGTTAACTGCGTGAACTCTATGATTTTTATAGTGTCTTTTTAACCAGTCAATACCTTTTAAGTTAGTAGTAAATCCATGCTGTACTACTAAATCTTTACCAAACCTTAAAACGTCAGCTGCATCAAATAAAGGTTCTTCCTCAGTGGTTACAAAATGTTTTTGCTCAGTCCACTCCAGTCTTTTTTGAACACCTATTTTATCAGATAGATAATCCATTCTATAATCCGCATCAGTTAATCTTGGTTTTGGTGCAGATTCATGTCTCATATTTGGATCTTGGTTGTAATATTCTTTTATTAAAGGACGGTAACATAGATATTCAAACCATCTGCAACGATAACTCATTGTTGCCTCCAAAATTTCATTTCCAACTGTTAATAAAACATCTCTAGGAGGCATACACCCAAACATTGTCTCTGCTTCCCAATCTGGTGTTGATGATTTTTGATTAAAATTTATTGGGGTTGGTCGATCAACTTTAATACCTCTTTTTTCTAACATGTTAGAAAAGTTATCTAAGAGCTGATTTGCCTTATCAATTGTGTCTTGAGTTCTTGGACCAAATTTACCTCGCATGTCACTATCCTCCGGAACTTTTGCATCTAATGCAGGTTCGGGTGCTGGAATACATGTGCCATCTGCTTTTCCAACAATTACATGTTTTAAAGGGTCCCATTCATTCCAACTGTTTACTATTATTTTATTTTGAGTCATTATTATCGAGCTTTAACAATATTGTTTTCTGGGCCAAAAGGAAATTTTGTAATATTTTCTGCACTATCTTCTCCGATTACTAATATATCGTGTTCTCTATACCCTCCTGCTCCAGAGCTTCCCTCAGGTATCATAATCATTGGCTCCATTGAAACTACCATGTTTTTTTTTAAAACAGTATCAATATCTTCTCTTAACTCTAATCCCGACTCTCTTCCGTAAAAGTGAGACAAAACTCCAAATGAATGTCCATATCCAAATGTTCGATATTGAAGGTAACCAAGTTCAGCAAATAATTCATTAAGTTCATTACAAATATCAGAACATTTTACTCCTGGTTTTATTAATTCTAAACCACGTTTATGAACCTTGATATTCGCTTCCCAGGCTTTTAAAGATGCATCATCTACATGATCTAAAAATAATGTTCTTTCAAGTGCAGTATAATATCCTGAAATCATTGGGAAAGCATTTAAAGATAGGATGTCTCCTTTTTGAATTTTTCGATTTGTTTTTGGGTTATGAGCTCCATCAGTATTAATTCCAGATTGAAACCAAACCCAAGTATCCATATATTCTGCTCCAGGATATATTTTTGCAATTTGTCTCTCCATACAATCTCTTCCTGCAATGGCGATTTCTAGCTCTGTATTCCCCACTGTTATATTTTTAACAATTTCCTCACCTCCAAGATCAGCGATTCTTGCTCCATTTTTAATAATTTCAATTTCTTCATTTGATTTAATCATTCTTAATTGCATTAAATCTTTTGCGATATCGTAAAATTTTGATGATGTAAATATAGAGATAAATTTATTTTTTATATCTAAAGTAATATGATCATACTCTAAGCCTATATTTTTTTGAAATTTATTTTGACTCGCAATAGACATTATTGCTTTAAAAAAATTATCTCTTTTCCAATCGGTATAAATTACATTATTGCAATGAGATCTTCTCCAAGGTTGGCTAGCATCAATATTTGCTGAAATCGTGGTAATGATATCTTTAGTTATCACACATCCATAAGGTCTTCCAAATGAACAATAAATAAAACCTGTGTAATATGCTATATTGTGCATAGAAGTTAAAATTACCATATCTAAATTTTTTTTATCCATTATAGATCTAAGGTTAGAAACTCTATTGTTATATTCTTGGTTTGAAAAAGGTAGTTTCACTTTATCTCCATTTTTCAATGTAAAGAAGTCTGGTCGTATCATGTAATTCTCCTAAGAAACTAATTTAATCCAATGTATCGTTTATTCCATCTCATAATCAAACTGTAATAAAATAAAGATATAAATAAAAAGAAACCGCCAATAACAGTATTTGTATCTGGTACCTCATTAATTCCAAACAAAGGTAACCACACCCAAAAAATTCCGCCTATAACTTCAGTTAAAGAAAGTAAAGTCAATTCAGCAGCTGGAATAGCTTTAGAGCCAATAGAATACAATATTAATCCAAGACAAACTAAAGTACCATGTAAAGAAAATAGCGAACTATTATAACTTGATGAAAAAAAAACTTGTCCTTTTAATAAAATCATTGATGTAGCAAAAACAAAGCAAAATAATCCTGCGAAAGCAACAGTTGTAAACTTAGGAGTTTCTTTTCTCCATCTAAGAGTCACAGAAAAAACTGAAAAACCAATAGATGATGTGATTCCAAAAATAAATCCGACTAGAGAATTTTCACCAGTATTTCCAAAAGCCATGATTATTATTCCTATTGTTGCTAATATAATTGATATCCAAACATTTATTGAAATTTGCTCTTTTAAAAAAATAAATGCTAAAAGTGCAGTAAAAAAAGGCATTGCAGCCAAACATAGCAATGTAATTGCTGCTGTGGTGTTCGTGATAGAATAAATAAATGAGATCATGGCAATACCAAGGCCTGACCCACCTAAAATACCTGATTTACCTATTTTAAGATAATTTTTCCAAAATTTATGACCTTCCTCAAAAAATAAGTAAAGATTAAGAATGATAAAAATAGTTAGTCCTCTTCCAAATATATATTGCCAAGGAACTTGGTTAGGGCTATCCATATATCGAACCACCAATGGCCCAAATGACCATAAAATTCCTGCAAACAGAACAACAGGTACAGCTATTTTTGGATTTTTTAATTCAAGCATCCATCAAAGATTAATTCTAAAAATTTACAACTACAACAAAATTAAAGACTATAATTTAAAATTTATTCGGAAGGCTGGGGAAAAAACAATCAACAATTTCACCTTTTTTAAATTTTGATCGCCCTTGAGGCAGTACAGTCCATATATTTGATCTAACAAAAGGATAAATTCTAAAGGACTCTTGACCCGATAACAATTCTACTTCTAATCTGCCATTTTTAGTTGTGCTGAGTTTACTTTTTATAAATCTTGTTAAATTATTGTTTTTTTCGTAACTATTTTTTAATTTAGCTTTAAGTGGTTTTTCTGGAATTAAATTTAAAATATTTTGAATGTAAGGATAAACAAAAAACCTAAAACATGCTGCTGATGAAATTGGATTGCCAGGTAAACCAAATACAGCTTTTTGTTTTATTTTAGCAAATAATATTGGTTTTCCAGGCCTTATTTTTATACTTTTAAAGTAGTGAGTAGTTTTAAATTTTTTAACTACAATGGGTATATAATCAAATTTTCCTGCTGAGACGGCCCCTGATGTAATTATTATATCTGTTTTAGATTTAAGAATTTTATTGATCTTAGATTTAAAATATTGTTGGTGATGATCTTTTAAAATTCCTCCATCTTTAAAATTAAATAAAAAGTTATGTTTTAAATTATTAATGTAATGGCTATTAGAGTTTCTTACTTTCCAATTTGGAATTTTATCTGAGTTTGAAATTTCATTTCCTGTTGAAAAAAATAAAATATTCAATTTTTTTTTAACTTTAATCTTTTTAACACCTAATGTCTTAAGAGCCAGTATATGATTAGGTTGTATTACTGTTCCTTTTTTAATTATTAATTGCTTTTTTTTATAATCAGATCCTGCAAATCTTACGTTATTATATTTTTTTATCCTTTCTTTTATTAAAATAAATTTTTTAGTTTTATTATTTGGATGAAAATTTACTTGTTCTATTGGAATAACTGTATCAAAGCATTGCGGAATAATACCACCTGTCATTATTTCAACTGCATCAAATCTCTTAATTTTTTTTTTAAATGGTTTATTACCTGCTGGAATCGAACCTATTATTTTAAAAACTTGAGGTGTATTTCTTTTTATTTGTTTTGTTTCACTAGAATTAATTGCATAACCATCAACCGAGGAATTATTTGCAGATGGATAATTAACATTTGAATGGATATTTGACACACATACTCTGTTTAAGCCTTCTGAACTTTTTATGAACTCATTACCAATTATTATTTTAGCTCTTTTAAGTATTTTAATTGCTTGAGTGTAAGATTTCATTTTTTTATAATATAAATAACATATATTTTAAAATGGATTTAGAAATAATAAATATCGCATCTGACACTATAAATAATAAAGATATCAAGGGTCGTACACATTATTCTAATTTAAAAAACTCTATGTGCGGTGATGAAATCAAAATAAGCTTAATTATAGAAGGAGATAGAATTGTCGATTTTGGTTATGAGGGAAAATCCTGTATCTACTGCCAGGCTTCTGCGAGCTTATTATCAAAAATTTCTATTAATAATCACAAATTTAAGATTATTGAATTATGTAATGATGTAAAATCATATTTTGAAAGTGATATTAAAATTATAAAAGGAAAATGGAAACCTTTCGATAAACTTTTGAAAGATAAAAATAAACCTCGAAAAGAATGTATTTTATTACCTTTTAAAGCCGTTGAAAAAATTATAACTAATTAATTCTTTATGAAATTATAAAATTGTTTTCAATAAGCAAGCCTATTAAGATCCCAACAATTAATGCAAAAATTAATTTCTTCTTATTCACTTTTTTAGTGCTGAAGATTTCATGCTTTTAATACCTGATGAGGATAACTTAGATTTTATACTTACTTTGAGATTTTCCCAGAGTTTGGCCATTCCTAAAGGTTCGTAAATCATAAATATAATCATTAAACCGCCAAAGATTACCTGTTCAATTGATGAAATAATTGTAGCATCAATAGCTCCATGAAATACATTGTTTCCTATAGCATTCAAAAGAACTGGAAACAGTAAAATAAATGCTGCTCCAATAAAAGCACCATTAATTGTGCCAAGTCCTCCAAGAATACACATAAATAAGATTTTAAAAGATAATTTGATATCAAAAGCAACTGGCTCTAGAGACTTAAGGTAACAAAATGCAAAAAGAGCACCAGCTACACCGCAATAAAACGCACTAATAGCAAATGCCTGTACTTTAGTTCTTAATAGTGAAACCCCCATAGACTCGGCAGCGATATCCATGTCTCTAACTGCCATCCAATTTCTGCCCGTACTACCTCTAGCCATATTCATTGCTAATAAAGTTAAAACTGTGGTAACAGCTAAACATACAAAATACATTGCTAATGGAGTTGTAAACGGTTTTCCTAAGATAACTATATCTTGTGCTGTTATAATTCCTGATGAGTCATAGTTTTTAAACCAACCAAATTTATCTATCATCCATATAATAAAAAACTGTGA
>MDTG01428871.1_pt1 | contig 11573 bp, 8 predicted proteins | sample 811421 | NCBI WGS metagenome assembly MDTG01 (sample SAMN05326645, study PRJNA326480) | marine metagenome | isolation source: seawater | place: Pacific Ocean: South East | collected 2011
CTTCTAGCTAATTGATCAGGGTCATATCCATCAGTTAAAAAACAAAAATTTATTCTTAAATCATCAGTGTAACCTTCAAGACAATTTTGAAGCGCTTTCCATGCTGCCTCATGTCCAGCTTTATCTCCATCAAAACAAAAAGTTATATTCTTTGAATATCTTTTAAGTTTTTGTAAGTGATGTTTTGTAAAAGCTGTTCCAAGTGATGCTACTGAATTATGAAAGTTACTATTATGTAGTGAAATTACATCTGTGTACCCCTCTACAATTATTACATTGTTCAATTTGTTAATTTCTTTAGCTGATTCAAATAAGCCATACAGCTCTGAACTTTTATAAAATAATTTAGATTCAGGAGAATTAATATACTTAGCCTTTTCGTCTTTATCAAGTGTTCGACCACCAAATCCAATCGTTTTACCAGTTGTATTCTTAATTGGAAATATTATTCTATTTCTAAAACGATCATAAATCCTCTCATTTGATTTAACTAATAAACCAAGTTCTAAACCACTATCGATAGATTGGTTCTTTTGCAGAAAATGTTTTAGGCTATCCCATGATTCAGATGCATAACCTATATCAAACCTTTCAATCATTTTTTCATCAAGCCCTCTAGATGTAAGGTACTGTTTTGCATTATCATTTTTCTCAAGACATTGTTTGAAATAATTTTTTACTTTGTCATTAATATTAAATAAGTTTACAAACTCTGTATTCTCTTTATTTTGTGTCTTAGGTACTGCAATATTTGCTATTGAAGCTAATTTTTCTATTGCATCCATGAAAGTTAATCCATGTGCCTCTCTAAGATATTTAATCGCATCACCAGATGCCCCACATCCAAAGCAGTGATAAAACTGTTTTGATTGTGATACGTTAAACGACGGAGTATTCTCAGAGTGGAAAGGACATAGGCCTTTAAAATTAGTCCCAGCTTTTTTGAGCTCAACATCGCTTCCTATCAATTCAACAACATCGATTCTTGACAATAGATCATCAATAAACTTTCTATCTATACCTGACATTTTAAGCAGCTGACGTTATTTGTGACAAGAGTTCATCAAAATTTGAAGAGATAGGCTTGACGATAATAAAATTCTTAGCTTCAGTATCAAAATTATCTAATATTCTCTTACACTTTAAACTATTCGTTAGTTTCAAATGTTTTTCAAGCAATAACCTCAGATATTCTTTGTGTTTATTTAAACTTTTCTTATTAAGAGTATTATAGTCTATTGATTGAGTGTTGGCATTTTTTTCAAATTGTTTCCCCTTATTATAAATGAACGCTAACCCACCAGTCATGCCAGCGCCAAAATTACTTCCTGTTTCGCCTAATACTACGATTGTTCCACCAGTCATATATTCACACGCATGATGACCAGTTCCTTCAATTACAGATGTACAACCAGAGTTTCGTACCGCGAATCTTTCGCCTGCTATACCATTTGCAAATAATTGTCCACCAGTAGCACCATAAAGACATGTATTTCCAATGATTACCATCTTATCGGCATTTTCTGCAAGTTTCTCAGGTGTTGATATAGATATCTCCCCTCCAGCCATACCTTTGCCAACGTAGTCATTTGCATCACCCGTTAATCTGATATGCAAGCCGTCTGCATTCCATGCACCTAAACTCTGACCTGCTGTACCATTAAGACGTAGAGTGATAGGACTATTTTTTAAACCATAATTACCGTAAAGTTTTGCTATTTCACCTGATAGTGAAGCTCCAACACTTCGATTATAATTTTTTATTTCATAGCTGAGAGTTTTTCGTTTTTTAGATTTTATGTATGGCATTGCCTCTTTTAATATTTGTTTAGACAATTGCGCATCATCAAAAGGTTCATTATTTTTTGTCGAACAATAGGGTGTGGATTTACTCTCAACTTTATAAATTAATTTCTCCAAGTTCATTTTACCATGGCGAACTGAAGTACCATCAGTTTGTTCTAAAAGTTCTGTTTTCCCTATGATGTCCTCTAATTTAGAGTATCCAAGTTTAGCAAGTATTTTTCTAACATCTTGAGCTACAAAATTTAGATAATTCACAACTCTCTCAGGGCTTCCACTAAAATGTTTCATTCTTAATATTTTATTTTGGGTTGCAACCCCTGTTGCGCAATTATTGAGATGACATATACGCAAATATTTACAACCTAAAGCTACCATGACCGAAGTACCAAATCCAAAACTTTCTGCACCAAGTATAGCTCCTTTGACAACATCTAAACCTGTTTTTAAACCTCCATCAGTTTGCAGTCTCACCTTATGTCTCAAATTATTCATCATAAGTGTTTGATGTGTTTCAGCAATACCAAGTTCCCATGGACTACCTGCATATTTTACAGATGTTAGTGGGCTAGCTCCTGTACCACCATCATATCCAGATATAGTTATTAAATCTGCATATGCTTTTGTCACTCCAGCAGCTATTGTTCCGACGCCAGCTTGCGAGACAAGCTTTACGGATATGAGTGCTTTATTGTTTACTTGCTTTAGATCAAAAATCAACTGTGCTAAATCTTCAATCGAATATATATCATGATGAGGTGGAGGTGATATTAATGTTACACCTGGGACAGAGAATCTAAGCTCAGCAATCATGCTATTCACCTTATGACCTGGCAATTGCCCACCTTCACCCGGTTTAGCTCCTTGAGCAATTTTAATCTGAATAACTTCAGCATTCACAAGATAGTGAGGCGTCACACCAAATCTACCAGAGGCAACCTGTTTAATTTTAGAAGACTTGTTAGTGTTATATCTATTTATATCCTCACCACCCTCTCCTGAGTTCGATCTACCCCCAAGAGTATTCATAGCAATAGCTAGCGCTTCATGTGCTTCTGGAGAGAGCGCACCTAATGACATTCCTGCTGTATCAAACCTTTTCACAATCTCACTAACTGACTCAACCGCATCAATTTTTTTTGATTTAGTTTTTCTCTTACTAATGCTCAACAAGTCCCTTATGAAACTGGGTTTTCTTTCATTTACAAGAGATGCGTATTTTTCATAATCTGAATATTCACCAGAGCTGACACATGCTTGTAATAATTTGACTACATCTGGATTATAATCATGATACTCATCTCCATGCACATATTTAAGCAAACCACCTGTTTTAATTTTCTCAGATAAATTCCATGCAGACTCTCTGTTTTCGAGTAAATCTTTTTGTATATCTTCATAATCAGTACCAGCTATGCGACTGACAGTACCTTTGAAACACATATCCACAATGTTATTGTTTAAACCGACAAGCTCAAATAGTTGCGCACCTCGATAACTAGGTATGCAAGAGATACCCATTTTAGACATTATTTTTAATAAGCCTTTATTAATCCCTTTAATATAATTGGAAACAGAATTACCATAAATAGTTTCTGAACTGACTTTACGTTCTGATAGTTCTCTAATAACTTCAAAAGTTAGATACGGATAAATTGCTGTCGCACCGTATCCTATTAATACTGCAAAATGATGAGGATTTCTTGCAGATCCAGTTTCAACAATTATGTTTGTATCACATCTGAGACCCTCGGCTATGAGTTTATGATGAACTGCACCAACCGCCATCGGAGCAGGTATTACAAGTTTATCTTTATTAATTTGTTTGTCTGAAAGTATTATTAAATTGTTACCTTTCTTAACACTTCTTACCGCCCTATCAGATATAGTATTTATGGCTTCCTCTAAATCGATGGTGAAATCATAATTTAGATCAATCCTGTCATTTGAATAATCCTTGAGGTCATTATTTACAATTGCTTCAAATGTCTGTCTAGTTAATATAGGCGAATTTAAAATCAACCTGTCTGCATGTTTTGGTGATTCCTCGAAAATATTTCTTTCTTCACCTATACAAACTTCCAAAGACATAACGCTTGATTCTCTTAACGAGTCAATTGCAGGATTAGTCACTTGAGCAAATTGTTGTCGAAAGTAATCATAAATTGATCTATTTTGATGTGACATTACAGGCATAGGTGTGTCATCACCCATGGAACCTGTGGCTTCTTGTCCTATATCAGCTAAAGGAGAAATTATCTCTTTTTCCTCTTCGAAGGATACGCCGAATGTTTTTTTATAAGTTTGAAGTAGATTATTTTTCCAGTTAAGTGGATTTTCTTTATTAACTTCAAAAATTGGTACTTTCTTAGAGTATTTCTTTAACCAAGATTGATAAGGATGTCTGTCTTTTAGAATATGATTGATTTGATGTGATAGCAGCACTTCACTCTTCTGAGTATCTATGGCAATCATGTCACCCGGGGATAACCTTCCTTTATCGATTACTTCATCATCTGAATAATCATATACGCCAATTTCGGACGCGAGGGTTACATGTCTATCTTTAGTAATAACATACCTAGCAGGTCTTAAACCATTTCTGTCTAATACGCATGCTGCATATCTACCATCTGTTAGGACAATACCAGCAGGTCCATCCCATGGTTCCATATGCATTGAGTGATATTCAAAACAAGCCTTCAAATCACTGTTGATTTTGATATCATTTTGCCAAGCAGGTGGAATAAGTGTTCTCATTGCTCGGAAGATCCCCATATCTCCCATTAAAAGAAGTTCAAGCATATTGTCAAGTGTAAATGAGTCAGAATCAGAGTCTGATATCATCGGATGTAATTGATTAAGTTCTGGAAGTGATTCTATCTCCAGTTTCTTTCTCCTCGCTAAATACCAATTACGATTACCTTGAATTGTATTAATTTCCCCATTATGAGCTAGGAATCTAAAAGGTTGAGCAAGTTTCCACTGAGGCAAAGTATTTGTTGAGAATCTTTGATGGAAAACGCATAACGATGTTTTTAACCTAGAGTCCTTTAGGTCTGGATAGAATTCTTTGATATTTTGGGACATTATTAGACCTTTATACGATATGACTCTTGATGACATGCTTGGTATATAGAAATCTTTATCATCAGATAAAATTTTCTCAGTTTGTATTCGTGCTACAAACAATTTTTTTTCAAAATCTGTTTCTATAGTTTCCTCAGAGGCAGATATTATAATATGTTGTATATCAGGGATATTATTTAGTGCCGCCTCACCACAGACTTTTGTATTGATTGGAACTTTTCTCCACCCATTAACATCAAGACCCTGCTTTTTAAGCTGGAATAACAGAGTTTCTTTTGCTCTTTTCTGTTTACTGCGATCTCTTCCAAAAAAAATAACTCCAAAAGCATAGTTTGATCCCAGTTCAATATTATTCTCTTGGGCAACAGACCTGAGGAATTCATCTGGTTTTTTTATCAACAGACCACATCCGTCACTTGACTTACCATCATCTGACACAGCCCCTCTGTGCATTAACCTTGATAGGGCATTAATACTCGTATCAATAACCCAATGTGATGGCTTATCATCCATTTGAGTTATGAGACCAAATCCACAGTTGTCTCTCTCGAAACTTGGTTGGTAAAGACCTTTATTTTTTTGCGTTTTTTTCATTTTCATTTCAAGTTGATGATACCACAATATTAGAATTCACAAACACTCGTTAAGACCTATAATTCCCTATCATTTTTTCTAAGAAATCATCTTTTAATTTATCATTGATAATACAACTACCTAGCTTATTTAGTAGAACAAAACGATTACGATCACCTTGCTTTTTTTTATCAAATTTTATGTGTTTTATAATATTTTTTGTTTTAATTTGTTTTGGTATTTGTGTCGGTAAATTAAGTTTTTCTAATGTATCCTCAATTAAATTAAAGTCTTTTATATCTAGTTTATTTTTCTCTACTGACAACATTGATGCAAAGAGCATACCAATGCTTATTGCTTCACCATGAAGTATATTTCGATAATTCATTGCAGCTTCAATTGCATGACCTAAGGTATGACCATAATTAAGGAATGCCCTAACATTTGATTCTCGCTCATCTTGTGACACGAACCTGACTTTTTCTCTAGCAGAAGTCAATACAATATAACCGAGACAATCTTTGTCTCTAGACAAAATCTTCTTTGAGTTTTTATTCATCCAACTAAGTAGGCTAGGTTTACTTATTAATCCGTATTTTACTACTTCTGCTAATCCTGACAGATATTCTTCTTCAGGTAATGTAAGTAAAAATTTCGTGTCTATGATCACGCTAATGGGTTGATAAAAAGTCCCAATTAAATTTTTTCCATTTGGATGATTTATAGCAGTTTTCCCACCGATAGATGAATCGACTTGAGCTAAAAGTGTAGTCGGAATATGAATGAGCTTAACCCCTCTCATAAATGTACTTGCAACAAAGCCTACTAAATCTCCAACAACCCCACCACCAAATGCAACTATTGTAAGATCTCTATCAAACCTATTATCGATGAGATAGTTGTGAATCTTTGTGAACGTCGTTATATTCTTATATTTTTCTCCATCTTCTATTTCCAGCACCTTCGTATCGTAGTTTTTTAGACAATTTCTGATTTTCTTAAGGTAAATCTTCCCGATTGTTTTGTTTGTAACAACTACAACACTTTTTGATTTAATATGTGTTGATAATAATTTTGAGGAGATAATATTGTTACCTATTATGATAGGTATTTTATTATTGATTGTTGATAAAAATATTTTTTTCATATGATTGCTTCAACCATTTCAGTTACTATGTCGTTTCTCTTCTTATTGGATGTATTAATCGTTACAACCGCAATTCTTTTATATATGTGATCTCTCTCTTTTCTCATTTTTGAAAGTATTTTTTCCTCATTACCTCTATTTAGTAATGGTCTGTTTTTTTTATTTTTGATCCTCAAAAGTTGAGTTTTTAAATCAATATCAAGGTGAATTATACATCCATTCTCTTTCATAATTTTCACGTTATCCTGATTCATTATGATACCTCCACCTGTTGATATAACATAATTATCAAACTTCATTGTACTCAGAAGCTTTTCATTTTCTAAGTGTCGAAACTTTTTCTCGCCAAATTTGTCGAAAATTTCAGATATACTAGACTTTTCATCTTTTATTATTTCATTATCTAAATCTATAAAATCCATACTCATTCTCTTAGCAAGAATTTTTCCTATAGATGTTTTGCCTGAACCCATCAAGCCAACTAGATATACGTTAGATTTTTGCATTTACTTCTTTTCCATTGAATTTTTGGCTAATCTCTCTGACTGCATCAATTAAAATATTTACTTTTGAAGGATCAATGTCTGGTGTTATACCTGTTCCAAGATTAAAAACATGACCTGTATGATAGTCATACTCAATAAATATTTTTTCTACTGCTTGATAAATTTCTAATTCACCCAGTTTTAGAACATCTTTATCTAAATTTCCTTGTACTGCAAATCGATTATTTGTAGCTTTCCTAAATTCTCCTAGACCCATTGTCGAGTCAACACCAATCACATCTACGTCCATTTTATTAAGTGTAACTATTTTATTTTTTGGCTCCCTTATGTAATAAATTACAGGTATGTTCGTATCAATTAGTGAGCTTTTTATTTCCTCTATGTACCGAACAGATAATTCATAGAAATCATTCTCTTGTAGTAGTCCTCCCCACGTATCAAAAATCATGACTGCATCTACCCCGGACCTTATCTGTTGGTTAATATACTTTATGCTGATATCAGTTAGTTCTGTTAAAATTTCATTAACCAGTATGCGCTCTTCATTAATCATTTTTTTTACATTATTGAAGACCTTTGATGAGTTCCCCTCTATCAAATATGTTGAAACAGTCCATGGACTTCCTATAAAACCTATTAATGGTGTTTTGCCATCAAGTTCTTTTTTTGTTTGCTCGATAGCATCAAAAACGTACTTTACTTCAGCGATATCGTAATTTCTCTTCATTTCCTTGAGTTCTCTAGCTGTCTTAATTGTTTTGTCGAAAATTGGACCCTTATTCTCTTCAAAACTAAGCTCTATACCTAACATATCAGCTACTACTAGGATGTCAGAGAATATAATCGCACTATCTAACGAAAATCTCTCTAGTGGTTGAAGTGTTATTTGGCATGCTAGCTCTGGGTTCTTAACCAGGCTCATAAAGCCACCAGCTTTATTTTTAAGATCGATATATTCAGGCAGGTATCTTCCTGCTTGCCTCATAATCCAAAGAGGAGTCCTTTCTATGGATTCTTTTCTTATTGCTTTCAACAGGAGGTGATCAGAGATTTGCTGCATCTAAGTCTCTTACTGAATTATCTTGTAGATATTTTGTTATGCCCTCCGCTGCACCTCTTCCTTCAAAAACAGCTGTGACAACAAGATCTGAACCCCTAACCATATCGCCACCGCAAAATATCTTTGGGTTATATGTTTGAAAACTATATTCAGATTTATTGTTAACTTTTACTCTACCTATCTCATCAAGTTGTATATTGTGTTTGCTAAACCAATCTGCGGGATTTGGTCTAAAACCAAATGCTATGATCACGTTATCAGCTTTAATTATTTTCTCAGATCCTTTCACAATTGTGGGTACTTCTCTTCCTCTGATATCTGATTTTTCTAGTTTCGTTTTCACAAACTTCACACCTTCGACTTTATCACTACCGACAATTTCAACAGGTTGCATATTCCAAAGGAATTCAACACCTTCTTCTTTACTATTCTTAACTTCTCGTTTTGAGCCAGGCATATTCTCCTCATTACGTCTGTAAGCACAGTAGACTTTTTTTGCGCCTTGGCGAAGTGCAGTACGATTACAATCCATCGATGTATCACCGCCTCCTAGGACAATCACATTTTTTCCATTCATGTTAATGTAATCGTTGTTAGGTGTCTCAAATATATTCCTAATGTTTGAGTTTAGGTATGGTAGAGCATCGTATACACCGTTAAGCTCCTCTCCTTTGAAACCACCTTTCATATATTTATATGTTCCCATCCCTAAGAAGACTGCATCGTAGTCATCCATAAATTTATCAAAAGTTATATCTCTACCAATTTCTGTGTTTAAAATAAACTTAACACCCATTCCTTCTAGAATCTCTCTCCTTTGTTTGACTATATTCTTCTCCAATTTGAACGGTGGTATTCCAAATGTAAGTAATCCACCTATCTCTTCATATTTATCGTAAACATGCGCCTCTATGCCATTTCTAGTTAGCACATCCGCACATGCTAATCCTGCAGGGCCAGCACCAACTATTCCTACCTTAAAATTAGTTTTTTCTACATTGGAGATGTCTGGCTTCCATCCTTGTTTAAGTGCCTCATCAGTAATATATTTTTCAATGCTACCAATCGTGACCGCACCAAAACCGTCGTTTAACGTGCAAGCCCCTTCACAAAGTCTATCTTGCGGACAAATTCTTCCGCATATTTCAGGCAATGAATTGGTCTGATGCGATAGGTCAGCAGCTTCAAATAATCTGTTCTCAGAAATTAGTTTGAGCCACTGAGGAATGTAGTTATGTACAGGACACTTCCATTCACAGTATGGATTCCCGCACTCTAAGCATCTTCCTGACTGTTCTTTTGCCTGCTCCACTGTGTAGTGACTATATATTTCACTATACTGCTTAACTCGTTTTGAGGCATGTAGGATCTTAGGATCCATTCTTTTTAATTCCAAAAATTGTAAATTTTTATCCATAGAGGATTATTATACATGATTTAGTTCTATAACATAGTATTTTTTAAACATATACGATATATCATATATTGACAATATCAAATATATAGTATATTTTATAGTTATGACATCAATTAAGAAAACATCAAGACTAACGGTTTTTAAGGAGCTGATCAATACAAATACGTCAGTTCAATTTTCATATTTGTCAACCACCTACCGCGTACCTATGGATGACTTATATGATTTTCTTGCAAAAAATACTAATGTCTTAAAAACATCTAGTTGGATAGACAGAGGAATTTACAATTGGCCACGACCAACAAAAAAATTACTTACATTTCTACAGAATTATGTGGTTATCATTGATGAAGAAGAAGATAAGGAGGATAGTTATTGGTTTATAATGTTTGAGAAACTAAGAGAGTATAAACTTGAACATGGTCATTGTTATATTCCCTCAGATTATAATCAAACCAGTTACGGTGTTCAGAACCCACTTGTGACATGGACTCTTAAAACTAGAAGTGATTATCTACGGAATAAGCTTGATACAAGAAAAACTTCTCTTTTAAATGAAATTGATTTTCTCAAATGGACTACATTGAAACAATATTTTAAGCCTGAGAATATTTTAGATAGAAATAAACTTATCGAAGCACTCAAAAATATAAAAACGAATTATAGAGAAGTATGAAAGTTACTGATCGAGAAGTAATTTAACATGTTTGCTCACAAGTGACATATCTACATCATCACCGTGATTTTTCTTGACAAGACCCATGACTTTTCCCATCTCTTTGATAGACGAGGCTCCACTGGATGAAATCGTTTCTTTTATAATTTTTATAACATCCTCTTCTGACATTTCCTCAGGTAAATAACCTTGTATAACATCAATTTCTTCTTTTTCTTTTGCGGCGAGATCATCTCTTCCAGCTTTGTTGAATTGATCGAATGATTCTTGATTTCTTTTAAGTAATTTCTTCAAGATCTGTATAGTTTCACTTCTATCTAAATTTCTTTTTTTTTCTTTTTCCTCGTTTTTAAGGTGAGACAGAATAAACCTGATGATTTCAACTTTTCTTTTATCACCAGATTTCATCAAATCTTTAATATCTTTTTCTATGATGTCTTTCATCTTGTGATGATAGGATTTTAATACTTTTTGTATGGTGGCTTCTTTCTTATCGCTGACATACTCACTTTTCTCTTGTATCGTTTGATAGCAGCAGCTATTTTTCTTTTTCTTACAGCGGTAGGTTTCTCGTAGAATTCTCTGCGTCTGGTTTCTGTTAAAATTCCAGCTTTCTCACAGCCTCTTTTAAATCTTCTAAGAGCTATTTCAAATGGTTCATTTTCTCTAACTTGAACGCTTGGCATAAATTCTCACAAAATAGTTTATAATGGCGTAATATTACTTGATTATGATAATAAAGCAACTAAATATAAGGGATATGGAGGAAAATATTGATCATACTTGGAATTGAATCCTCATGTGATGAGACTGGAATGGCACTTTATGATTCTAATAAAGGTTTGCTAGCAAATGTTCTTAGTTCTCAAACTACAATCCATAATAAGTATGGAGGTGTTGTACCCGAGTTAGCATCAAGAGATCACGTAAAAAAACTTGTGCCTTTACTAGATAGTCTCCTTACAAAACAGAAGTTATCTCTCAATGAGATTAATCTTATTGCATTCACTAATGGACCTGGTCTACTTGGACCACTTCTAACTGGAGCAGCTTTTGCAAAAACTCTTGCCTGGATAAACAATATTCGATCGATTGAGATAGATCATCTCGAGGCACATATTTTTTCTGCTATGATTTCTGAAAAAACCCTCGAACCACCTTTTATCTCTCTTCTCGTGTCTGGAGGACACACACTTATATCTAAAATTGATAAATACAATTCATATGAGATTATTGGCAAATCACTTGATGATTCAGCTGGTGAAGTGTTTGATAAAGTCGCAAGAAAGATGGGTCTAAAG
>MDTG01129868.1_pt1 | contig 11572 bp, 8 predicted proteins | sample 811421 | NCBI WGS metagenome assembly MDTG01 (sample SAMN05326645, study PRJNA326480) | marine metagenome | isolation source: seawater | place: Pacific Ocean: South East | collected 2011
ACATTTTGAATTGAATGTTTTTAAGCCATTAATAATCCATAATATTTTACAATCTATCGAAATTATGAGCGACTCCTCAAAAACTTTTGCAATGTATTGTGTAAAAGGAATTAAAGCTGACAAAAAGAGGATAAAACATTTACTTGATAATTCATTAATGCTTGTTACGGCTCTTGCACCTAAGATTGGATACGATAAAGCAGCTGCTGTAGCAAAGACAGCGCATAAAAATGGAACAACATTGAAACATGAGGTTATAAAAGCAAAGCTAATTAATGAAAAGGATTACGATAAAATTATGAGCCCTATTAAAATGACTAAGCCTAAATAATCTAAGATATTTCTAAAATAAATCTTTTTATTTTTTTAAAATCATAAATTTCAAACAAACCTTCCTTTAAAACTATTTCCTCAAAAGTTTGTTGAAAATAAACAAGGTCTTCTTTAGAAGCTTTATAATTTTCATCAACTAAAATATTTTTAAAATTAATTTTTTCATTAATTAGACTTATGGTTCCTTGAACTTTAAGATCAAATGTTTGATTTTTGTTTTTTACTTTAATAGAAAATTGTTTTAAAAATTTTTTTTTATTATTTGATGTTAAATTACAATCAAAAAAAATAAGTGGAAATTCCTCAATAATATTGATATTTCCTTTACATAAGAAGTTAGCATTTAAAAAAAAAATTTTTTTTTCAAAATTTAATCTTCCATAAGCTAAATCAATTTTTAGCTTAGCTTCCTCAATCTTATTTCTTGTAAACTTTTTTGATTTAAAATAAATTTGATTTTTGCTGTTAATTTTTTTTATAAAATCTTTATATTCAATTAAATTTTCAAGTTTTGCATTTTCTAAAATTTTGAAATCAAATTCTTCAACATCAAACTTGGACTTAATTTCTAGAAATGGTTTAAAAGTAATTAAACTATTATTTTTAAAGGAGAGATTTTTGTTCCTAAAATAAAGATTTTTTATGTTCAAAATCCTTTCATCAAAATCAAAATGTGTCTTTAAATTTGTACTTAAAATTTTGGATTTAAAAATACCCCTCGTTAGATTTTTTTTATCTAGATCAAGTATCACATCCGCATTTATTCCAGAGTTAGGTATTTTAAAATTTATATTTTCAAAATTATTATCAATTTTAATTATAAATTTTTTTTTAAAAACTTTACCTTTTATAAAACCTTTTCTATAGCCAAAGTTTTTGAATTGAATGTTTTCAAATTTTACGATTGAACTATTTTTATTCTGAACTTTTAAATTCAAGTTTTTCAAGAATAGTTTATTTCTTTGATCTAATAAATTTTTTATTAAAAATTTAAAAATATTTGCTTCCAAAACTATATTGCTGTCTTGTATTACAATTTTATTGAGCTGAAAATTATCAAAGTTGTAAATACTCAAAATATTTAAGTGGATATGCAAATTTTTCATATCTATTTCTATAGGGGAAGATTTCAAATTTACTTTAACATTTTTTAATTCCAATCTAGGGAATGGCAAGGACTTAAAACCTATTTTCTCATAATTATTTATTTCCAAATCATAATTTTTTGCTAAATGATCTTTAACAATTTGTATTTTTTTTTCATAATCAAAAAAATTAGGAATAATCAAGAATAAGGCGGTTGAAGTAAGAAATATTGCAAATAAGTATCTTAGAAAAAAAATAAATCTTAAAAACTTTGAATATTTAATGTGAATTATTTTATTAAATTTATTTAACATTTTTTTTATTTTTATAACTAGTATATAAATGAAAATTCTCTCTTATGAATAACATAGATAGCTTAATAAAAAACCTTAACAAAGAACAAAAGGAAGCAGTGCTAAGCACTGAAGGACCTAACTTGATTGTGGCGGGTGCGGGCTCGGGTAAAACAAGAGTTTTAACTACAAGACTTATTCATATTATAAACCAAAAGATGGCTTGGCCTAACCAAATATTATGTGTGACCTTTACAAATAAAGCTGCAAAAGAAATGCAAAATAGAGTTATGCAGTATATTAAAGGAAATTCTAATGCTGTGCCCTGGTTGGGAACTTTTCATTCAATTAGTGTAAAATTTTTAAGACGGCATGCAGAAGCCCTAGGCTACAAAAGTAATTTTACAATTTTAGACACTGAAGATCAAAAAAAATTAATTCGGAACATTGTTAAAGGTGAGGACTTAGATGCAAAAAAATTTTCTCCTCAATTAATAATGTATCATATTGATCAATGGAAAAATAAAGGTCTTCTGCCAAAAGATGTAAAATTAAAAAAGGTTGGTACGATTATTAAGTCAATATTAAAAGTTTATGAAATTTATCAAAATAAAACTAAGGATCTCAACGCATTTGATTTTGGTGATTTAATCTTGTTTTGTGTAAAGCTTTTTGAAGAACATAAAGATATAAGAGAAATTTATCAAAAAAATTTCAAATATATCTTAGTCGATGAGTTTCAAGATACAAATTTTATTCAAAACAAATGGTTAAATATACTAGTTAATGAAAATGAAAATATTTGTTGTGTTGGAGATGATGATCAATCAATTTACAGTTGGAGGGGTGCTGAAATTAAAAATTTTCTTACTTTTGATCAAATTTACAAAAAATGCAAAGTTTTTAAGTTAGAACAAAACTATAGATCTACAAAAAATATACTTGAGACTGCATCAAATCTTATTTCAAACAATTCGAATAGAGTGGGGAAAAAATTATGGTCATCGGCAAACCAAGGTGAGTTAGTTAAACTTAATTGTTATAGAACGGGCAAAGAGGAGGCTCAAGGTATCAGTGATATAATTGAGCAAAAAATTAAAAAAAAATATTCTCTCAACGACGTATCAATATTGGTTAGGGCTATTTATCAAACTAGAGAATTTGAAGAGAGATTTCTTCAAGTCGGTATTGGCTATCGTGTGCTTGGAGGTATTAAATTTTATGAAAGAGCAGAAATCAAGGATGCAGTATCTTATCTTAGAATTGTAAATCAAAAATTTGATGATTTAGCCTTAGAAAGAGTTATTGGTTCACCTAAAAGAGGTGTCGGTGAAAGTACTCTTAATCAAATTTACACTTTTGGTAAAAAAAATAAACTATGTCTGGAAGACTCTATAATAAAGATATTGGAAAACGAGGGCTTCAAACCAAAAATTAAAACTGTTCTCAAACAATTGATAAATATGATTCATAAATGGCGAAATGATTCATTAAGTATCAAACATTATGACTTATTAAAAATAATATTAGATGAATCTGGATATTCAGCAATGCTAAAAAATAAAAAAGATTTAGAAAATGAAAATAGATTAGAAAATCTAAAAGAACTTATTAGAGCAATGCAAGATTACGATAATTTGCAAAATTTTTTAGAACACGTAGCATTAGCTACATCAATAGATCAAGAATGGGAAGGTGCTAAAATAAATCTCATGACTATGCATGCTGCTAAAGGTTTAGAATTTGACGTAGTTTTTCTTCCAGGTTGGGAAGAAGGTTTATTTCCTCATCAAAAATCATTGGAAGAAAAAGGTGATTTTGCACTTGAGGAAGAGAGAAGACTAGCCTATGTGGGAATAACAAGAGCAAAAAAAGAAGCATATTTATCTTTTGCCATGAAAAGAGCTTATCACGGAGACTGGATGGATGCTATTCCATCAAGATTTATAAACGAAATACCTGATGAAAGTGTTGAAAAGAATGAAATAGGTTTAAATGAAGTTGATGATTTTGAATTTAATCAGGATAATTCTATCGAATTCGATGAAGAATACAGAAGTCCTGGTTGGGACAGGTATAAGAAGAATAAAATACTAAAATGGAAAAAATAAAAAAATTAAAAAAAATTTTCGAAAAAGAAAAAATTGATGGGTATATAATACCTAAGAATGATGAGTTTTTTGGTGAGTACATACCTGATTACAATGATAGGCTTAAGTATATATCAGGTTTTTCTGGATCTTATGGTTTTTCTCTTATTTTAAAAAACAAAAACTATCTTTTCGTTGATGGGCGGTACACTTTGCAAGCAGTAAATGAAAGTGGAAAAAATTTTAAAATTATTACTCTGCCCAATAAATTACCTAGTGATATATTAAAAAATAAAGATTTAATGATTGGCTTCGATCCAAAATTACTTACAAAAAAAACTTTAAATATTTTTTCTAAAGGAAATAAATGTAAATTTATTTCAATAAAAAAAAACCTTATCGATAAGATTTGGAAAAGAAAAATCATAAAAAAAGTAAATAATTTCTTTGTTCTTCCAGATTACTCTGTAGGAAATAACTACAAATCTAAAATCAACAAAGTTACATCTTTTATGAAAAAAAAAGGTGCTGATTTTATTTTTGTATCTGCAAGTGAAAATAACGCCTGGCTTTTGAATATAAGAGGAAGAGACTCTGATTATACTCCAATGCCAAATAGTTTTATTTTAATAGAAAGATATAAAAAAATAAAATTTTTTTGTGATTTAAAAAAAGTAACTGTTTCTTTAAAAAGAAAATTGAATAAAGTTGAATTTATTAAAATAGATTTAACTCAAAAATATCTTTCAAAAATAAGTAAAAAGAAATTTATAATAGATAGGAATACATGCTCTATCTTTTTTGAAGATATGATCTTAAAGAAAAATCAAATTTTAGATCTTTCTGATCCGATTTATTACTTTAAAGCAGTTAAAAGTAAAAAAGAGATAAAAAATATAAAGTCTGCTCATATTTATGATGGAGCCGCTTTAACTAAATATTTATTTTGGCTTAAGAAAAATTTTTATAAAAAAAAAATTACTGAATTAAGTGCTTCAAAAAAGTTATTTGAATTAAGAAAAAAAAATCAAAGTTTTAAATTTCCAAGCTTTCCAACTATCTCGGGAACTGGTCCCAATGGAGCAATTATTCATTATAAGCCTACAAAGGCAACAAACAGAAAATTAAAAAAAGGAGATATATATCTTGTTGACTCTGGTGGACAGTATGAATTTGGAACGACCGATGTCACACGTACTATTTCTCTTAAAAACTCAAATAAAAGAATAAAAAATATTTTTACGAGAGTCTTGAAAGGGCATATAGCAGTTGCGAGTTTTAGATTAAGCCAAAATTCATCAGGTGATGAGATAGATTATAAAGCTAGAAGATATTTAAAAGAAATTGGTTTAAATTATGCGCATGGCACTGGGCATGGCGTAGGATATTTTTTAAATGTTCACGAGGGACCGCATGCTATATCTAAAAATAATAAAGTAAAATTTCAAGAGGGCATGGTTGTATCAAATGAACCAGGTTATTACGAGAAGGAAAAATTCGGTATTAGAATTGAAAATTTGATATACGTCAAAAAGAAAAAAAGAAAAATATATTTTGATAATTTGACTATGGCGCCTATAGATAAAGATTTAATTGAAAAGAATATCTTAAACTATGATGAAAAGAAGTGGCTTAATGAATATCATAAAAAAGTCTTCGACAATTTAAAAAATTTTATGAATGAAAATGAAATTTTAGAATTAAGAAGAGCTTGTTCAGCTATTTAAAATTTTATTCCATTCTTTTTCTGAAATAATTTTAATATTTAATTGTTTTGCTTGATCAATTTTTCTTTTTGTTGGTTTAGTTTCGCCAACAACTAAAAAATTGAGTTTTTTTGAGATTGATCCAAGAACTTTTCCACCATTATTTTCTGCAATAGCTTTTGCTTCCGATCTACTCATGTTTTGAAACCCGCCGGTAAACATAAGCCTTTTGTTAGAAAATTTTCCATAAGTGGATTTATTTATATAATTTTTAACACTTAATTTGCTAATTAAATTTTTAGTAATTCTTGTATTTGTTTTATTTAAAAAAAAATTATTGATCGAGTCTATTTGAGTTTCACCTATGCCATCTAAATCAACTAAATTTTTAAGTATTTTTTTTCTTATCTCATCCTTAAATAAATTTGAGAATTGTTTTATTGTACCAAAAAAACTAGCCAAAACTTTTGCGTTTTCTTGACCTATATGTCGTATGCCTATTGAAAATATAAATTTTTCCAAAGTGATAGATTTTGATTTAGTTACAGCTCTTTTTAAATTATTGATAGAAATTTCTCCCCAACCCTCAAGTTGGCTAATCTTTTTATAATTAAGTTCAAAAATATCAGAAGGTTCTTTCAATAAGTTTAATTGCCAAAAGCTTTCAACAACTTTTTTACCAAATCCATCTATATTAAAAGCTTCTTTTGAGACAACATGTTTGAGTTTTTCTTTTGCAATAAATTTACAATCATATCCTCTTATGCATCTTCTAACGGCATCATGTTTTTTTGTACTTTTACTAAATTCTTTTCTTGTCTCTGCTCCACAAAGGCAATTTTTAGGAAAGGTAAACTTTTTAGAAGTTTCTTTTCTTTTAGTTAGATCAACAGAAACTACTTGCGGTATAACATCACCTGCTCTTTGAATTTTTATAGTATCTCCAATTCTTATATCTTTTCTGTTTATCTCATCCTCATTATGTAATGTCGCATTAGACACAACTACACCGCCAACTGTGACTGGCTCTACTTTGGCTACTGGTGTTATAGCTCCCGTCCTGCCTACCTGTATGACTATATCATTAATTTTTGTTAAGGCTTTTTCAGCTGAAAATTTGTAAGCTATAGCCCAACGAGGAGAGTTCGAAGTGTTTCCTAATCTTTTCTGTAAACTTAAATTATTTACCTTATAAACTAAACCATCAATATCATAGTCAAGTGAGAATCTTAATTGATCAATTTTTTGATGTTGTTTTTCTATTTCGTCTTCACCGGTAACAATCTCCGACAGTGGATTAGTCTCAAAATTCCACTTTTTTATTCTTTCTAAAAATTCAGATTGTGTTTTAAAAATCATAGGCTCTACAGCACCAAAACCATAAGCAAAATATTTTAAAGGTATTTTAGATGTATCTTGTGGATTTTTTTGTCTAAGTGAACCACCTGCTGCATTTCTTGGATTGGCAAATTTATCTTTTAATTTTAAAAAATCTTTTTTTCCGATGTAAATTTCACAACGGATTTCTAACAAATTAGGAACAGCTTCTCCTTTTATTTTTTTTGGAATACTTGAAATAGTTTTTAAATTAGACAAGATATCCTCTCCTGTGCTGCCATCTCCCCTTGAAAGACCTTTAATTAAAACACCATTTTTGTAAATTAACGTCGCGGAAATTCCATCAATTTTTGGTTCAGAAAATAATTCTATTTTTTTTTCATTTAAGCTTAAAAAATTATTAATTTTTTTAATAAAATCATTCATGTCTTCTTTGTTAAAAGCATTAGACAAGGATAGCATCGGGATTAAATGCTTAATTTTTTTGAATTTATTTACTGGAGAGGCACCTACAATTCCTGATAACAAATTTAACTTTTTGATAAAACTATTGTTTTCTTCAAGTAAGGATATTTCTTTCTTTAGTTGATCATATTCTTGATCTGAAATTTTGGGGGAGTCTTCGTTGTAATAATAATGATTATGTTTTTTTAAAGTTTTAATTTTTTTTTTATAATCAATTATTTTCTTTTTTTTGTCTGACATTACTTTATTATTTTAATTATTTTTTCAAACAGACCTTCTTCTTTTGCCTCTTTTATTTTTTTCTTATCATTAATCTTATAATCTTGATTTAAAATCTTATATGATTGCTCATACCATTCGCTCGAGTTATAATTATAGCCTAACAAGCTTACATAATTTTTAGCTTCATTTTCTAAACCTAAATAATAGTGTATTTCTACTAATCGGTGTAATGCCTCTTCAATAAAAACTGTTTTGTCATATTTTTCTAAAATAATTTTAAGTCTTTTAATTGCGGGAACCCATTTTTGAACAGAAATATAATATTTAGCAACATATAATTCTTTTGCAGCTAATTGATTTTGAATTAAATCTTTCTTGAATTTTAAATCTGTAGCATAATCTGAATTAGGGTATTCATCTAAAAAGAAATTTATTTTTTTTTGTGCTTTTAATAAAGGGTTTATATCTTTTTTTTCATCTTGTATTTGCTCATAATAAATAATTGCTAAAAGATAATGAGCATAAATTATATTTTTATCAGCTCGATAGTAATCTAAATATCTTTTTAAATTATTCTCAGCTTCACTATAAAAATTAATTCCATACAAAGCATAACTAGACATCAAAGAGGACTTTGCTGCAAGTTCTGGGTTTTCAAAATTTAGTTCAGCTTCATCAAATTTTTTACTAGCAAAAAAATAATCTCTTTCTTCGAAAGCTTTAAGTCCCTCTTTATAAATTTTGTAAGGATCTTTTCTTTCTGAGTTTTCATAACTAATTTCTTGATTTTTGGAGCAGGAAATTATCGAGAGACTTATTAAGAATATTAAAATTAATCTTATCAACATAAAATAAATTAATAACAGATTAAAATTTTATTAATATGTTTTTTTCTAAAATAAATTTTAGGCGTTTACAGCTAATTTTTCTAATTGTTTGGAGTGGAATTTTTTTGAAACTTCAAAATTCTCTAATTCTATAATCTTAAAATCAGACTTTTTACTAAAAATCTTTCTTAAAAAAAGGTTTGTAAGCTCATGACCGCCTTGGTAACAAACTACTTTTCCTATTACTCTATAACCAGATAAAATAAAATCACCAGCTAAATCTAAAATCTTATGATTAACAAATTCCTTTTTATTTCTTAATCCCTCTTTATTCAACACTTTATCATTATCTACCACAACAGCATTATCTAATGAGCCGCCCTTGGCTAGACCTATTTTTTTTATTTTTTCTATGTCTTCATACAAACAAAACGTTCTTGAGCTAGAAACGTCTAATAAATTATCTTTTTGAAAATCAATAATATTTTTTTGCTTACCTATAATTTTATTTTCATAATTTAGTTGAAAATCTACTTCCAAAGAAGAACTATTAGGTTCAATAGATATTTTTCTTTCACCATCAACAAGCTCTATTTTAGAAGAAATTTTTAAGTATTTTCTTTTTTTATCTTGTGTAACAAGTTCAGTTTTTTCTAAAATTTCTAAAAAATCTTTTGAAGAGCCATCCATTATCGGAACTTCTTCATTATTAATTTCTACTAAAGCGTTATCAACGCCAACAATATATAAAGCAGCCAGTAAATGTTCTACTGTTGAAACTTTTATACCATTTTGGTTTTCTAAGGTTGTACATAGTCTGGCTGAGGACACGTTAGCAAAGTTTGCTTTAATAGTATTGTTTTTATTTAAATCAACTCTTTTAAAAACTATTCCGTGGTCTTCTTTAGCTGGCAATAATTTTACCTTAGAGCACTGACCTGAGTGGAGGCCTATACCGCTAAAACTTACTGACTTTGATAGTGTTTTTTGAAAAATACTACTCATCGAAATTGTTATACTCGAGTACCATTACAACTTTAAAACAACTAATGTTTCTAAAAAAAACAAAGATTATCCAAAAATTGCATCAAAAAACTTAGCAATTAAGCTTTTTTTATAGTGAGAAATAGGTATTGCTTCTTTTTTCCAACCAAAATGGACAAGCCTATTAGCTGCACTCAACATTTCATCGCTTGGTAAACTACCAGAGCAACTGACGTTTATTTTGCTGTCAAAAGAAAAAGTTGTTTCAAAAATTTCCTTTAGGCACTGTAGTGGTAAATTGTGATCTATTTCTATGAAAATATTTTTATCAATTTTATCAAAATTTTTATAATTAATATTTTTAAATAATATCTTTTCAGAGATTTCCTGAATTCGGGCTAATGCTATTTCATAAATTAATCGTTTTTTAATTTTTCTGTGAACAGTATTTATAAAATACTTTTTTTCTATAAGTTCTTCTTCTGATATACTTTTATTTAATTTATTTTCACTCAAAATCTTTTCTACAGTTTCGAAATCTAATGAAATTATTTTTGAAATATCTTGAATAATAATATCTATTCCAAATTTAAATTTTTGTTCAGATTTAAGAGAATTTTTTTCAAATAAAAACATCTTTGAATTTTTTTTTCCTAATTTTATATGAAAAAAATTTTCAATATTTTTATAATTTTCACTTATAAAAACACCTTTTACAAAACTTTTAATTATAATTTTCTTAATTGATAAATTACATTTATCAAAGATATTTATTAAATTTTTATGATCGTTTAAGTCAATTAATGAAAAGGATAGTTCATGAGAATAAAAATCACCAAATAAACCAATCGGCAAATTTTCTATTATTTTATCATCTAAACAAAACTTTGAATTAAATATATGAAGTATTTTTTTTCTCTCTTCATTTTCTCCTACGCAGGATTTTAAAGTATTTAAAATATATGTTACGTTCTCTCTTAAAATTTGCGAACCATTTAATTTTTTAAAACCCGATAAATTGATAAATGATAAATTAAGAGTATCTAAAATTAAAACTATATCTTTAAATGTATGATTAAATTTTTTTTCAATCTTATAAATATTTTCTTTAATTGTGTTAGATGCCTTTTCTAAATCAAAAATCCCATTAATATCTATTCCTTCTATTGGAACTTCTAATTTATAATCAATTGTAAAACTATTGTGATTATCGCTTTGCCCAACAAAAAAAATGTAATTAAACTCATTTATTTCTAAATAAAGTGTTAATATTTTTTTCATAAATTATTTTAAAATAAGTTGACCTGCAATTCTATAATCAAATACATCATACTTTTGAAATTCTTTCTTACTCTTTATTTCTAGATAATTTTTAAGACTTTCTTGATAATTTTTTGAAGGTAATTTTATTACTATATCATTTTTAATTTTAAGGTCCCATCTATTTGATCCATATAAAATATATTTTTCAATTAGATTTTTAGGGAAATTTATTTTAATTAAATTTTTATATAAAATATTAAATTCATTCTTATTTCCCAAAACATATGGAAGATGTTCATAGTTCGGTAAGTTTTCATATTTAAATAACTCGATTTTTTCACTTATATAAAATTTTTTTTTTTTGTTTTGTAGAATAGCAATCGGTCTTTTTTCAAATATCTTAATTTCAAGAGTGTTGGGATATTTCTTTCTAATTTTAAAACTTTCAATTAAACTATTTTGTTTTAATAATTCTTCTATATCCTTATTTTTTAAAAAGATTAAATTTTTGTTATAAATAGGTAATAAAAGTTCCTCGATATTTTCTTTTTTTAGTAAATAATTGTTTTTAATATCTATTTTTGTTAAATTTAATTTTGAAACAACAATCTTTTGTTGTACCGAAATAGTCGTTAGTAATATCAATAATGCTAAAGCAATAATTATACGTTTTGTCATTTATTTGTGCTTGCATCTAAAAGAATTTTTTCTACTAAATTTTCAAATTTTAATCCTCTAAAATTTGCTATTTCAGGCACTAAAGATAAACTGGTCATTCCAGGTTGAGTATTTAACTCTAATAAATAAAAATGGTTTTTGTAAAATTTAAAATCGGACCTTGTGACTCCTCTACAATTTAAAACTTTATGTGTTTTTTTTGCAATCTTTAAAGCTTCTTTATATTTTTTTTGGGACAATCTTGCTGGCATCACATGTTGAGTATTCGCTTTTTTTGTATATTTAGC
>MDTG01224876.1_pt1 | contig 11572 bp, 5 predicted proteins | sample 811421 | NCBI WGS metagenome assembly MDTG01 (sample SAMN05326645, study PRJNA326480) | marine metagenome | isolation source: seawater | place: Pacific Ocean: South East | collected 2011
CTGCGGGAATATGAATCCGCATTTTCGTGTTCGACAAGGTAATGTTGGTATTTGTTCGAGTCCGGGAAGAAGCCGCTCTGGTCATGTCTGCAGCGGGGAAGCGGTCTGCTTGCCACGGGCCGAACGGAGAACCAGAGCAAGCGGAAGAAGAACCAGAGCGACGATGGAGAGAAGCAGGAGCATGCCGGGGAGCAGCCCCGATCTTACGGAGGATTCATCACTCGCTATATTCGAGTCAGAATTGGAATCTCCATCCAAGGTGTATGCATCGAAAAGAGGATCGCCTGGATTCACAGGTTCGATGACAAGGATGCCCCGGACCATGGCAGTATCGATCGCAAGGTGCCCGTTCAGGAGGGCGTGAAAAACATCAAGGTTAGTGATCCAACGATGAGAAGGGGGATGTGTTTTTTGTTTTGGGTCGAGGGCCGAGAAGCCGCTCAGAGGCTTACCCGGATCGAAAAGGAAGCGAGCACCGGAATCGATGAGAAGGAGCTCGAAGGGTGTATTCGCATCGGGATGGTTCTCCAGGATGCGGGCTACCCGCATTCCGAGGGCTCGGCCTCCAGTGGGAAGGGGCGCTCCGGGCGCACTGCGGTCGAGTCCTCCAGAGTCGATTTCGTGACGAACAGCGGAGGCGATCTCAAGCAGGCGCGGGCCGAGGAGACCTGACGCTCCCGGGATCTCAGCACAAATCGCACATCCGTTGGATGATGAAGGAACGGAGCCGAGGAGAAAGGCCACGCAGACGAGCCTGAGGCCGTTGTCATGAAGGGCAAAGGCCCGGACCTTGCCCGGCAACAAGCAGCTTGGTCGTTTCATCTTACCATCGGGATCCGGATAACACGCGTGGGCAGGCAAGCATCACACGGCGACGCGGAGATAACCGGGTTCCAGCCTAAGCTGCAGCAGGATGGGACGGCCGATTGCATTTTCCCGTTTCATTTCCGGGCTTCCTCGATCAGCTCGATGACGCGCTCGGGCTTCATTTTCTGCGTTGGCAGGGGAAATCCAAGGGTGTCACCGTTGGCCTGGAATCCGTTTCCATCCACGTCGACAAAGATCGGGTTGTGATAGGCACAGGGTTGCATGAGAGCCTGGTCGCTGGTCCCATATCCGGTTTTCAGGTCGAAGTTCTCGCCCACCGCGACGACAATCAGGTGACTGTCCTCTTTCAGTTCTACGCTTAGAGTCTGGTCGAATTTGACAACATCGTTCGTAAACATTGCGGGGTGAGATTTACGCGTGAAGTTCAGGTCTTTCCTCTGCCGGCCGTTGACCAGGACTTGTATCCGATCAATGTCGACCCAGTCCGTACACTGCACCTTGACTTTTAAACTGACCTCACCGCTGGACTCAATCTCAGCCCCTGGGAGAGCTCCCCCATCTGCGATCACTTCGAGGAAAGGTCCGGTAGTAAGGACCATCTGGCCTTTTTTTGAGTTTTTTGACATTTCACGCCAGTCGATCCTGGCAGGAGAATCAGTAGAACTCGGGACGTATGTTCGCCAGCCGCCCACTCCATTACCCCATACCGAATGGGCATCCGCGACCGCTACAGCCCATACCTTGGTTCCTTGGTTCAGCAGCTGGAGCCAGATTACCTCCCGGACCATGGTCACGCTTCCGGGGCTGCGCTCTCCCTGTTTTCTTACGCGGTAGGGAGTTCCAGCCAGGATGCCGTCACCGTAGCGGAACTGGGTAACGAAGTTCTCGCTCTCCAGTCCATCAAGCATCTCGCCCAGCAGGAGATAGCCGCCGTCAAGCTTTCCGTCGCCATTGCGGTCGAAGAATTCTACCTCCATTCGCGGGTGGTTGAGGTGGACCCAGCGGTCCTGCTCCTGTCCCTGGAAATCACGTAGTTGCAGGGCGTTGATCCGAGCATCATTTACCCAGACGGGCGCACCTCCGTCCTGCGTCCGGGGCACGGGTTTTAACGGAAACATGTTGAGATGCCCCCCGGGCCCGGTCAGTTCCATTCCGGCGACGGTCGCCAGTTCGCTGGTCAGCCCAAGCTGTTTGATATGCGGGCCCCAGTCGTAGAGCCTGTTGTGCTCCGTCGTGGGCGCAAACTCGATGTGTTCCGCCGCAAGGTTGATCAGGCGATCGTTAGTCCCGCAGGTGTTGTCACCGCTCGGAGTGGAGTGGTTGTGGTAGTCAGTACTTACCCATCCCCTCGTATCCACCAGACGGCGCAGCGTCCCGCCTACGCTTGTTTCCTTCCCTGCACGGATTTCTATTTCCCGGGTCAGGTGAGAATACTCAATGCCCCGGGTAATCGTGATGCGATATTTGCCTGGTGCCAGGGGCACGCGGAAATCACCTCGCTCGGAGTGCCACTGGTCCCGGCATCCGTGTGCTCTATTCTGTGGGCCAAGGTTGGGGTTGGAGGTTCCCTCGATGCCGGCGAACTGGACCTTGCATGGAATAGATTCGCCTTTTTCATCCCGGATCTCAAACTGGACCGCGGCCTGAGGAGGAAGGGTTACCACCGTCGGGGCACTTATTTCATCGGAGAGGATGAGGGTTCCCCTGATCGTTTCACGGCCGTGGTCCTCAATCCGGTACTTATACGTGCCCTCGGGAAGGTTAATCGGGACAGTTCCATCCGGGTGAGGATATCCAACCAGATCTTTCCCCTGCTCAAACTCGATCGATATCGCTGCCGTTTTTGAAGGTCTACCCTTGGATCCAAAGACTTGGAGCCTGGTGTTTATGCCACCCCCGCGTTGTTGCGATGCTATTCTGACTGCGTCAAGCGGCGAGACCCCGACGGCGAGGAAGCGACTCACTGTCAGTTCCTGCCCGGGTTCGAGGCGTTCCTCACCTCGCGGGGTGCGGGCAACTCCATGCGTCTTCACCCAGGTGAGAGCATAGCCGGCCTTGTCAGCGGGGTCCACTGCATCCCCCCAAAGTAAACCTTGGGCGTAGTCGGCCCTGCCGAGTCCTGTCCATTTGTCCTGCATCTTGATGGTGTGAGATTTTTTTCCCTCGTTTCGAAGGGTCGTGAGAATCGTCACTCCTTGGATCCCGTCGGTAACGATATAGCGGTAACGCTTATAAAGGCCCTTGTTCATGGCCGCAGAGACCACCGTGTCGACTGCCGCCTCGTTGGCGGCAACTTCTTCCGCGGGAACCACGCGCACATAAGAGACGTTTCCGCGTTGATCGAGAGGGGCCAGAATCGTGATCTGGTCGTTGTCGGAGTCCCTCAGGGTCAGGTCATACAGGCAACCGGGGGTGATGCCTCCTTTCCCGTAGAATGTACTCATGTTGGCCCTGCGCAGGGGAGCTTTGTGTGAGATCACCGCTTCCACCTTGTCGCTGCGGAGAAGAAAGTCACCGATGATCCCATCGGCTTCCTTCCCCCCGGGGAGGTCGTTGACCCTCTCTTGGGTCACTTCCAATACCTCGGCAGCGAAAAGTCCACCCGTTCCGCAAAAAAGGCACAGAATCGCCTTAATTTTTCGTTGATCAAAGAGCATGGATGAACCTGAGCATCGAACCATGCGGTCACCAGCCCAAACAGAGAGGGAATTACCTGTTTTCTGGTTTTCCGGTTCAGCGGGTGGTGCAGCAGGTAATACTTGCGCCCGGCTGGCAGGAAAATGGCCGGTCTCCATGACAACAGCTGAACTGGCCAAGATTCTCTCGGAGACTGAAGTCAGCTATTTGGCGGGACGGGCGGCACGCAATTACCCGAATTGCTCCTCAGGCCTAGCGCACTGAGCAAGGCAGTCCTGCAATTCCACAGCTAGGGATCGCCCACGGGCAGCGGTTCAGATCGCGGTTCCCGTGCTAGCTCCGCGGTAGCTGGGCAGGCACGAGGGTATTATCCTTGGCTTTGCAGGGCACTGAGGGCTTCCTTCCTGTCGGCTGGCCCCGCCCCCGGATATTTCCGGATTGGTCGGCACAGTGCCCTCGCGAGCCCGCTTCCCGCTAAGGGAATAAGGATGGTGGGCATGGTCGTTCACGTCGCGCCGTGGTGTCGTGGAGTGATTAAATTATCTTCGTTTCGAGGCTCGGTATATCGAGGACCCGGCAGGATCACGTTTGGAGATTCTGCCTCTTGGCGGTATTGAAATCCCCAATAATGTAGAACCTACAGGACAGTATATGTACAAAACCTAAACAATAGATGAATTTATGAAGCATATTTCTTGAACAGAGTCGTTCTATAGTGGACAGAACATAGACATAACCTGCGGCGAGCGTATCAACCCGCATCCGAAGGCCCAGAGCACTTCCACACGCCGGATCCACCAACAACCAATAGAAAATGATGGCCAGACTCGAGACAGATAGCAGCGTTCGTGTATATCTCCGCGAAATCGCCCAAACAGAGCTTCTTACCCCAGCGGAGGAAGTGGAGTTGGCGGCCCGCATCCGGGCAGGTGAGAAAAAGGCGAGGGAGCATATGATCAAGGCTAACCTTCGATTGGTTGTGAAAATTGCCCGCGACTACGCCGGCCTCGGGGTTCCCCTCGTGGACCTGATCTCCGAAGGGAACATCGGCCTGATGACCGCGGTCGACCGTTTCGACCCTCGAAAGGGAGCAAAATTCAGCACTTATGGCTCCTGGTGGATCAAGCAGTCCATCAAAAGGGCGCTGGCCAATCAGGGAAAGATCATCCGGCTTCCGACCCACATTGTGGAAAAGATCTCAAAGATGCGCCGAATTTCCCTGATGCTCTCCGAGGAGCTCGGGCGTGAACCTACCGACAATGAGCTGGGCGAGGAGCTCGGTATCCCGCTGCGAAAGCTGGCACTCCTGAAGCGCGCCGCGCAGCGGATGACCTCTCTCGACGAGCCGGTCAACGGGGACGAGGGTGTAGATTACAGCGAAATCATCGGGGACGAAGATGCTGTTCATCCGCTTGACTCCCTGATGGATCGCCATCTTAGGCACCAGTTGGGAGATCTGCTAGAAATCCTAGACGAGCGGGAACACCTTGTTATCGGGGCGAGATATGGACTGAACGGAAGTAAGCCGGCCACGCTGGAAGAAGTTGGGCGTGAGCTGGGCGTAACCCGGGAACGTATTCGCCAGTTGCAGTGCCGGGCCCTTGAGAAGATGCGCCGGGCCCTGGTCCGCAAAGAGAACCCCGTCCCGGTTATGCCCGACGACAGAGCGGTAGCCGCATGCTAGGGGCGTGCGCAGGGCCCTTGAATTTAGGGCATCCTCCCGTTCCCGCCGCGCCTCTCCGTCTCCAGCCGAGGAGACGCCTAGGGGTGGGGACGGGTGGTTTTCTAGATGTCCTTGAGCTCGCCCCGGGAATCCCCAAATCGTTCCGTTGCGACGCCGAATTCGTTTAACATCCTGACGTGCAGGTTCGCCAGGGCCATGCCGTTTCCCTGCACGTGTCGGCCAGGATGGAAGGTTCCGCCCGCGTTCCCCGCCATGACAATAGGCAAATCATGGTGTGAGTGAGCGTTCCCATCCGAGATCCCGCCCCCGTACAGGATCATGGAGTTGTGGAGGAGGGATTTGCCATCCACATCCTCGGTTTTCTTCATTCTATTCAGGAAGTAGGAGAACTGCTGCATGTACCACAGGTCGATGCGGCCAATCATTTCCAGCTTCTCCGCGTTGCGCTGATGGTGGGAAATATTGTGGTGCCCGTCTGCAACGCCGATCTGCTTGAAGGTCCGGTTACTTCCATCGTGGGCCAGCAAGTAGCTGATTACCCGGGTCGCATCGGTCTGGAAGGCAAGGACCATCATGTCCATCATAAGCCGCAGATGGGCGCCATAGTCTCCTGGTATGCCTGCGGGTGCAGGCACGCCGGGATCGGGCGGTGAACCCAGTTCTTCCTGTTTTTCCACCCGCTGTTCGATTTCGCGCACGCCGGTCAGGTACTCGTCCAGCTTCTGCTGATCCTTGCGGCCAAGGTGCCTGTGCAGGGACCTCGCGTCGTGTTGAATAAAGTCAAGCATCGACATGGTGCGGCGCCGTGCAAAACTTTCATTCCTTTCCTTCGGAGTTCCGTGGCCAAAGAGACGCTCAAAAACCGCCCGGGGGTTGGCCTCCGGGGTCATGGGCTGGGTCGCGGATCGCCACGAGAGGTTGAACTGATAGGCGCAGGAGTAGCCGGAGTCGCACGCACCCGATTTACGGACCCCGTCAGAGGAAAGTTCGAGAGAAGGGAGCCAGGTTTTACTCCCAATGGCGTTAGCGGCTACCTGGTCTACCGAGATGCCAACCCTGATGTCCGAGCCGGCCGTCTTCTTAGCGCGGGCGGTGGTGAGAAAAGTGGCTGTGCTTCGGGCGTGATCCCCGGCACCGTCGGATCCTCCAACGGCATTGTGATTCTCAAACCCGCTGAAGATTTGGAAGTCCTTCCGATGCGCGGCCAAGGGAGCAAATGTCTCGGCAGCCTCGTAATCTGCGCCAACCCCGGTGGGCTTCCACCGTGCAGTGTTGACGCCATTAGGAATATAGAGATATGCCATCCGCAAAGGAGCGCCGCTGGCTGTGGTAGCAAGGCGAGGTGACGCTCCCGAGGACTTGGCAAGGACGGGGCCGAGGGACTCAAAGGCCGGAACCCCCATGGCGATTCCAAGTCCGCGAAGAAACCGACGGCGGCTCAGCCCCTCAGCTTTGGCATTCATCTTGAGAATTCTGAAGGGTGATGGACTTCATTGCATGCAAAAAACCAATTTTAGAAGGTGTTGGGCTGATTTAGACTTGCATGGCAGTATAGCGATGGCGGAAGCCAGCAGATCCGGCAGAGCCCATAAAGGGTTACTCCCCGTCCTTCCCGGGGGCCGGTTTTACCGTGACTGTCATGGGCGTCGAGTAGGTCACCACCTGCACGTCACGATCCTTGACGAGGTCGTTAGCAGCCTTGACCGAAGCCGCTGCAGTAAGGACGGCAGCCTGTAGCTTCCCTGCCTTTTGCCGGGCGGCCTCAAGATCAAGGTATGCCCGCTGAAGCCGGGTGCGCAGATCCTCGACCTTGCCTTTAGCGCCGGGTTCGTCGTCCGTGCCGAGCTCCTGCTCAGCCCTGTCGAGGTGAGCAGAAATCTTGTCGCGGCTATCCTTCATTTTCTCAAGGGTATCTGCATGAGCACGTTTGCGGACAACCAGGGCCTGATGTTGTGCGCGGGCATGATCCGCCGTGGCCTTACTGGGTTGATACCTCGCCTTGCCTTCGGCGCGGAGACGAAAGGTCCATTCTCCCGGTCCGCGCGGAAATTCGTTTTCCCTCCCGGAGCTGATGACGATGATTCCCTGCTCACTACTACCGGATAATTTGAGTTCACCGGTCTTGTCGGGCAGCCCCTCGGCCCGGATGGTGAGATCGCCCGTAGCGGTGGATTGTCGGGTGATTTGGACGGGGATCTCGAGATGCTCGCCCATGGTGATTTCGAATCCGTCTTGCTGCGGCTTTCGAAAGCTGACGAGCGAATTTTCGGAGTCGGTGACAGAAAGGGGAATGCGAGGGCCAAGACGGGTTTCGAAGAACTGCTTGCTCCAGTCCCGGATGGACCAAGGGGTTGTACCGAAGCGGGCTTCGCGGGTGAGGCCTGCGCCTGATCCGCGAATCACGATCATACCGTCCCATTGGGGAGCATCGGGGGCGGCCAGAATCTGGAGGGTTGCACTTCGCCCGGTTCCCAGCTTGACGGGCAGGGACGTAACGCCGGCCGGGAGCCCCTCTACTTTCAAATCAATTTCGCCACTGAAGCCCTCGTGACGAAGGGCGACCACGCGTAGTTCGACCATGCCGCCCGGCGAGATATTGGGCATCGCGATATCTACCCGGTTTGCAACCCGGGTTTGTTCCCAGGGAATGGCGATGAGGTCGAAGCTGGGTCTTGGCTCACGGAGGAGAAGACGGTAAAGCTGGTCTGTGCCTCCGCTTCCGGTCTGGTTTGTCAGAATAATTCGATAGAGGCCCTCTTCAGGAGCCTTGAACGCGGTTTCGGCGTCCCGGCAGGGGAGGGGAAAGTAGCGCTCGCCCGGATCGTTTCCAAGATCGTCGGCAATGGCAACCTGCTTGAACTCCTGCACTCCTTCATCACTTGTCGTAACGCGTTCTATGCGGAAGCTCGGATCAGTCGATGAACCGATGCGCTCGGAGATGACGGCCACCCACAACTCCTGGTTTTTTTTTGCATTGAAGTGGAAGTAGTCCCGGTCGCGGGTTCGGTCGAATCTTCCGTGAATCTCACAGGGAATGACAACCTCCTGAGACCGATCCCCGGCATCTTCCCTTGCAACCAGAACGGGGGTAGTGGTTGTTGACAACGGCAGTGGATTAGAGAGGAGTTCGTTGCCCCTCAGCCGGTAAGAGACGTAAGGAACGAAAGCGGAGTGTGCCGGGCCAAAGCGGTGCGTGCGCAGGCTATCGGGAGGTAGTCTTATTTTTACTTCCTGTGATTCCACCAGGCGGTTTCCTGCCAGGGTCTTCTTGTCAGGCTTGCTGTCAGGGAGATTGTATCCGTAGAGCGTGAAAATGCCCGCGTCTCCCGGTTGTCCGGCAGGGGGAAAGGCAAACTCCACGTGCGGAGCAGCAGTCAGGGACAGACGATAGGGATAGTTATCGCCTCCCCCATAGGTGAAGTCTGCAACTTTCAGAAAATAGGAGCCATCCCGGGGCGCTGTGAGGGAGACGACCGCGTTGCGATCTCTGTTGTTCCGGTCACGGTCAAGCTCGTTGCCCGATTCGTCAGAAAGAATAAGGGTGGCATCCATGCGGGAGTCGAGGTTTTCGGCACGGCAGGAAACCACGAACTGCTGGCCGGCCCTTGCCTCAATCCGGTAGTAGTCATTGGAGTTTTCGCTGGCAGTGCCGTTCACGACCGTTTCCGGATTCAGGAGCAGGGCCTGCTCTCTGATATTGTTCCCCTCCGGTTCCAGCAGTTCCGGTATGGAGCCAACTACAAACGGGCGGGGAGCACTGAGCCCAAGCCGGCACTTTGCGAAGAGATCGTAGGTCCCGGGGGAGGCTCCGGCAGGAATAGTAAGTCGGAACCTTGTAGGGTAGTCGGGGCTTGAAGCATCAGGAATGGGCTCACTGCGTAGTCCAAGTGACGAGTCAGACAGGATCAGTTCTGATGTCCCTTCAAGAAAGACGCCCCGGATATTCACTTCCACGGTAGTCCCGGCCTGTGCTCCCGGAGGAAAAACGGAGTGCAGGAGGGGGGCGGGGAGCTGAGCGGTTACGTGGCCAGCACCCGCAAGCAGGGCGCCAGCGAGGATCAGGCGCGGGGAGAACCCGCTCCCGATTGTGCCAACCATCGACAGGCTCATCAGGGGGCTTCCTAGTGATTGAAGATGAATTCCCGGCTGTTCAGGAGGGACCAGACGAGGTCCTCATAAACCCGTTGGGTTGTTTCCCTGTCCGCTTTTCCGGTATTCAGATGCCCCATTGCGATGGAAGCGTCTTCCGCGGTGGGAAAGCGGGAGTAGGCCCGGAGAAAAAGCTCATCGACCCGATCCTGGTCGGAGCGGCTCCGGTCACGTAGCAGGAGGGCGGGACGTCCCCGGTCAGCGGTCAGCTTGGCGCGGGTTTCGTCCGAATTCACCAGCTGGATTGCCTGGGCGAGACTGAAGGTTGAGGTTCTCTCGCACTCACATGCGCTGGCCATGTTGGGACGTCCGAAAATAGACAGGAAGTGAAATTCGCGAGCGAACTGATCATCCGGAAGTTGCACAGCCTGGGTGCCGGCCGGCTGCCCGCGAAAATAATCCGTTCCGTTCGTAAGCTGGTTAATTGCATCAGCCAGCACCTCGGCCTGCAGTCGCCGCGGATAGAATCTTGCATAGTTCTGCCTGTCGTCACGATTGTGTTCGTTGGGCACACTGCTGAGCTGGTAGGTGCGGCTGTTACAGATGATTCGGACGAGTGCTTTCAGGTCAAATCCGCTCTTGATGACATGCTCTTCGAGGGCGGTGAGGAGGGCTGGGTGCGTGGGAGGGTTTGTAACGCGCATGTCGTCCTCGGGATCTACCAGTCCGCGCCCAAAGAAATGTTTCCAGTAACGGTTGGCAATCATGCGGGCAAAGAAGGGATTTTCGGGATGAACGACCCAGTCGGCGAGGGCATGGCGGGGATCTTCCTCCGGGGAAAAATCCAACGGACCTGCACCCGGAAGGGTTGGGGCAAGATCCTGCTCACTGGTCGGGTTCTTCGACTTTGCCGGTTTGGCACGGTGAACGAGGATTTCCGTGCCGGGGCGTGGGCGCTTGTGTTCGAGAGTGGTGAAGAATGCAGCCAGGCCGTAGTAGTCGTCCTGACTCCATTTCTCGTAGGGGTGGTGATGGCACTGGGCACACTGAAGACGGACCCCCAGAAAGACTTGGGCCATGTCCTGCATGCGTTCCTTTTCTCCTCCGACGTTACGATACCAGGCGACAGGAGGGTTGTTCCTGATTTCCCCGGTGGCGGTAAGGATCTCGCGGACAAATTCGTCATATGGGCGGTTGGCCTGAAGAGACTGCCTGATCCATTCGTGAAAGGCGTAAGTGTCGGGCATGTGCCGATCATTGCGACGCTGATTGCGCAGGATCGCCGCCCATTTGCCCGCAAAGTAATCGGCGTATCCTCCGCCCTCTAAAAGATTTTCGATCAGTCTACTTCGCTTATTCGGAGACGAATCATTGAGAAAGGCCTTCGATTCTCGAAGAGAGGGAAGCCGGCCGGCAATATCGACCGTTATCCGACGGAGGAAGGTGCTGTCATCGCAAAGTCCGGAGGGAGGGAGACCCAGCTTCTGCAGCTTCGCGAATACATGCTGATCAACTACATTGGCAGGAGGAGGAATGTCGGGGATTTCCGCACCCAGAGGAATGGTAGCCTGAAAGACGTCGACATGCTCCTTGAAGCGGACCATTACGGAAGTGGACCCGGTCTTCTCCTTGAGATGAACCAATCCGTTCGGACTTACCTCAGCCATGGTTTCGTCGTTGGACTCGTAGATTGCCGCCCTCGTTACATCGCGGGAGGAGCCATCAGAGAATCGTGCGGTGACCCGGACCTGATGCGAGGAGCCTGCTTCGGTAGGCCGATTCCGGGGCGAAACCTCAATTCCTTTAACGGAGACGGGGGACTTGTCATTTCTCGAGCCCAGCTGGCCAATCCAGCGCACGAGTAACCGGTAATCGTCGCTGTCCTGCGCAAGAAGAGATCCGCCCTCGTGAGGGAGCTGGCCGGAGCCCTTCAGGACGATCAGGCTGAGCTCGGGCGCTGCACGAAAGATGCGGCGGCTGCGCCCTTCCTTCAGAAGGCGCTCGAGGTCGTCTTCAGGCTCAAAGCCGAAAAGCGAGAGGCTGAATCCATTCTGTCCTCCCGATTTGCCGTGACAGGCGCCGCCATTACAGCCGTGCCGCGTGAAAAGGGGAATGATTTCGTTGTAAAAGCTGACGGGATGAACCTCGGCATGCCCGGTCACCGTGGCAGTACGGGCGGTAGTTGTTTCGTTCCCCCAGGTCGCGAGAATGGTAGCCGTTCCGTCGCGGATAGGACGCACGAGGCCCGAAGCCTCTATGGAAATGACTCCTGCTGGCTCGCTGGTGTAGCGGGCTTCCCTGGTGACGTCCCCATGGGGGGTCATCAGGACCAGC
>MDTG01325643.1_pt1 | contig 11572 bp, 3 predicted proteins | sample 811421 | NCBI WGS metagenome assembly MDTG01 (sample SAMN05326645, study PRJNA326480) | marine metagenome | isolation source: seawater | place: Pacific Ocean: South East | collected 2011
CTCCTTGGGCAACAAGTTCGTTGTAAAATGCATTGAACACTTCAACAGACGGAGGTTCTTGACCACCATTTGCACTTGTGTACAAGTAATTTGCATAATAAATATTAGAGTCATCTGATACAATTGCACCATTTTCGGTATAATCTCCGCATCTTTGAAATTCTCTTGGATCAGTTGGCATATAAACAACTTGTACTTGCAATTCAGGAAGTAAACCTTGAACTTCTAAAATATCATAGTGTGCTTCTAAATCTTCCAACTCACCGAGTGGTTGACTACCGAGATAATCAACGTAATGCTGAAATGCATCGTATACATAAACATCTTCTATGATAAAATCTTCTGTGGATGTAAAATCGTCATGACAACATAATTCCTGACACGCATATTGTGCAGTAACTACATTTGGTAAAACTTCAGACATAGGAAACAATCCAAGTTCATGATTATATTCTTCTAATGTACTTGGTTTCAATAAAACAAATCTTTCAAGTATTTTCAATTCTTTTTCGTTTACAACTCCGTCCATATTCCAATCCGAAGATATATCATCTATATCAAAATCGTCCGGATCAATATCTTCTGAATTTTGTAAAAGTTTCCGCATATTTGTTTGTTTTGGTGAATCAATTATAGAATTTGCTTGAATTCCATAAGTAAAATCGTTTGAAATCAAAGGTGCAGTTTCAGATAATTGCTCATTTTCTATTTTTTCATAATAAAATTCAATGTACGATAAAACACTTCCAGCTCTTCCTCCTGCAATTACATCAGGATAAGTTGTCAACCACAATTGTTGTTCGGTTGAATTTATTTGAGTTGCTTCATAATAAGCAGAACTAGTTTGATGTTCAAACTCAATAACATTTTCCATAATATTTTGTGTATGACTTTTAGTAAATCGTGAAGCATGATTAGGAACATAACTTGTAACAACTAAATAAGAACCAAGAAAATCATTTGATATATCTATTATTTCAAAACGGGTTCCGTGTATTACTGATTCTTCAAATACCAAAAAGTCACCGGCACTAAATTTACTAACATTACAATAAATTTTACTAGAATTAAATGATTCTATAACACCACCTACATTTTCAACTACATTTAAGTCAAAATAAATTGGTAATGTAAATTCCAATGTAAGTGTATAATCTCCCGCAGATATTACTTTAAAGTCTCCATCTATTATTCCATTTTTTTCGGATTCTTGTATTGATATTGTATCTCCTATTTTATATCCATGTAGCAATTCAGTTTCTATTTCAAGAATACCATTATTTTGCATATAAGAATTCACAATATTAGATTTAACAAAATCGTATCTGATACGAGTTATATCAAAAATTGGTACTTCGGTGTTGTATGCAATTGTTATATTTTTATCTTTTAAAGAATCTGAAAATGAGTTCGGAATCGCAATATATGATGGAGCCGTTCCTTCTCCACTTCCATGTGATACAATTCTATTTACATAAAAACGAAATTGATTTTCTCCTATTTTTTCGTAAGGACAATTTTCGTTCGTTATTGTATAATTTAACATAGTTTCTCCACCGTCACCTTCAATTAATTGCAATTGCAATAAATCTGATTCATTTGGCACGGGTTCTGTATAACTTGGTATTATTCTGTCAACTCTTGCATTTTGTTCTACTTCGCAACAATCAATTGCAGATACAAATGAATTTACTATTTCTGATTGTATTTCGTTTATATTTTCGTCTTCAAAGTGAAGAAATTCTTTTATTGTATAACAATAAGATTCTTCATCTGTTCCTAATCTTAAAGTTTTTTCTATAAGTTGATTTGCAATTTCAATTTGCATTGGCAAAGTTTGATTAAATACTTTATTTAGAAAATTAGTATCAACATTAAAGTATCCACGGTGACCAATTGACGGTGAAATCGTACAATCTTTCTGTGATTGTAAAATAATTTTGGTTTGAATTTCAGGTACATTCGTAGAATTATAATAGTTTTGTTTATTCACAGAATAATTTTCCGCGGATTCACTAAACGAAAGTTTTTCAAAAATTACATCTCTTGAGCATTGTAATGTTGATATAATGTTTTTGATTACACAATCACGTTTTTGTCCTTTGGTTCTAAGAGCAAATAATCTAACCGACAAATTGTTAAAGCAATCTGCAAATGAATCAGATAATAAAACATCAGACGGAATATTCATTGATGCAATATTGTAATAACTAAATTTAAGTTTTTCCGACAAAATATTATCTGCAAAAAAGTTTAACAATGTATCAATTTGATTGTAGCCATCAGCAGAACTGTTTTTTGAAACATATTCATATAACAAAGAAAATAATATCATACGAATATACACATCACATTCCATTTTTCCGTGAATATAAAATTCAAGAGGATCATCAGTAAACAAATTATATTTTTCCGACAAACCAAAAAACTTTTTGACGAGATTGCCTGATTTTTTATGATCTATTAAATCCATTTTTGATTGTACTACTTCGCACAATGTCGTAAACGTATTTAAAACAAGACAACCAATTGGTGCTTTTAATTTACATAAAATATTCTCATTTAAATCTTCATAAACATTAGCAGTAATTGGAGAATTTAAAAAAGAATGTTGTTGATCACTTAATAAACTACCAAGATATACTCCAGTTTGGTTGCTTTTTGTTTGAAAAATAATATTCTGATTTTCACCGCAAAATACATCTGAATTATTCGTAAATTTATATAATGTTACACGACCATTTATTTGATTTGGATTTCTTAAGTGAACACGACCGTGTATATCAGAATTTTTTAATTTGTAAACCATTTCACTTGGTGAGTTTATTCCAAATACCACTTTGAATTGACTAGACCAATTTTGTGAATTGTGTTCAGCAATTAAATTACCATCTGTATCGTAAAAATCGAAAACTGATTTTTCATTCTGAAAATCAAACGCATAATTATTTTCTCTATACAAAATCAAATTAGGCATAACATGATTTTCGTATTCGTTTCCGTCAAAAATTAAACCAGATTTGGATAAACTTACATTGTATGTCAAAGATTGATTTGTGACAACCTCATTTATACTTGGATATAAAGTATCAATCACGATGTCAGAACTCCTTCAAAGTATCCATTCGCACCAAATACCAAAGTAGAATCACCCACCGCAATGTGACCTCCCACCGATTGCTCTGCTACTTCAAAAACTCTATTTTGTGTTGCGGTATACTCAGGAGGATTTCCTTGATCAGATACGAACTCTGATACATATGTTTCTCGTTCTGATATGCTTTCTAATATCCATGCGTTATCTTCAGAGTCAAGTGCGACTCCACGACCAAACTCCCAATTACCTGTCGTTTTATTTAATGTTGATGTTTTGGCATCATCATTTTCAATTGATGTTTCGTATGTCCATGCACCTGTTTGTAATTTTGTGAATACATAAACAATTCCTTCTCGTCTATCTTTGTATGATTTGTATGCTTTAGGTGAACCAATTAGAATTTTATTGTTTGCAGTATGAACTGCGTATCCAAATTGAATATCCGCAGTATCTTCTCCGTAACCACTTAAATCGGTTGCATATCTTTCTATATCAGGAGGAGTTAATTCTGCGTTGTGAATCCAGTTTCCGTTTACCAACGAAAATACTACAACTAATCCACAATCAATTTTCTGATCTGAGAATCCTGATACTAAAACATCTCCTTGAGGCATACCCGCAATCAATGTATTATTTGTAGTATTATCTGAATGCAATGATCCAAAACCTGATAAAATAGTATTGTCACCGGCATCTGAACTGATTGGTTCAAGTGTTGAAGTAGGAATAGTTGTAGTTATCTCGGTAGAAATTGATTCGGAATCGTATTCCTGTAAATCTAAAATTTTGTAAACATTTATTTTGGCATTTGATAACGGATCAGTTACAAACAAATATCCCGCAGATAACTCGATTATTGGTAAATGAGAAGTAAAATCTCCATTTATTATTACTTCATGCTTTAAAGTATAATCACCTGCTCCATTATTAAAGTAAACATACACCACTCCAACATCATTATATTTTGATGCAACCGCAACATAATTTGCATGAATTGCAATTGTACGACCTCCCAAAATTGTATCAGACCCCATAGGGATATAATCTTCGTCCCAATTTCTATTTTTTAGCAAATCAAACGGAGGTTCAATTAATCCATATTCCTGTAAATCAGATTCATTTGTTTTTCTGTAAACTTTGCATAATCCCGTGGTTCTGAAGTAACTTGATGAGTTTTCATCCCAATCGTAATACGCACGTGTACCGGGTGCCGATGCAATAAATAAATCAGTCCATGAATCTACTTGAGTAGCAAATAATGAGTTTGATTCATCGTATACTCCTTCACACGGAACTTTATCTATTTTTCCTGTGCTTGTTACCAAGAAGTCTTGGTTTGGAAGTGAAGGTAAAATTACATCGTCAAAATTTACAGTTAAATCAATTAATCCTTGTTCAATTAATGTCTGACAATAATAAACGAACTCCTGATGCTCAGAAGCAAGACCTTGTAAGTCGGATGTTCCACGACTATCATTCCATGCTTGAAATGCTTGGTAAATGGTTGTATCGACAGAATTTAAAGTGGTGGATTGATCAAAATCCAAACACGACTTTCGTGAGGTAACGTAATCTTTATTTAAATGTGTTGGAATGGATTGTATCAAAGATACACTTGAACCAGAATTTACACGTTGTTGATAATAATCTGAAAACGATAATTGTGTAGTTGCATCATTTGAATAAGCAATTAATGCTTGAAACAAATTTACATCATCCGAATTAAAAGTGTTACTTATTCTTAAATCGGCATGACATTCACATAACTCTGTTGATTCATATCCCATTTAACTAACATTACAAATTGAATTTCCGTTTAATCCTTCACTTAATTTTATTTTCGCATCATCATCTGTTTCACGAATAAAATAAAAATAATCAATGTCCACCGAGTTGTTGCCTGAATCGTCTATTACCAATGAAGTAAACACAGGAGCAGTATAAATCATGTTTGCTCCGTTCCAAGGTTTTCCAGTTTCCAAATATCCATGTGTGTGATCAAATGATCCGTATTTTCTAATAGAAGATTGCTTTTGATTGTTGTATGCTTTGAATCTTAAATTTACTTGATCTGTGTTTGTTCCGTGACCTGAATTGAAAATGCCATCACAATTAAAATTGAGTTTGCTTGAATTGTATGAGTCGTGTTGTTCACAATGATTTATTCCATTGCTGACATTAGGTTTTGCAGGAGATGTCATAAGAGCAACACCTTGTACATTACTGATTCTTCCATTCATCCAATTGTATATTTCAGTTCCGTAGGTTTCCGAAACAAATGTAAATTTAGAGAAACCTTCGTCTTCGTTCATTGCTACTTCATAAAAGTCAGAGTATAATCCATTACCAGTGAATCCTATCCAAAGTTTGTCTTCACCTGTTGCGTCACAACAAGTTCTGTTTATGTCGCCTCGTTCTGAATAAACGATGGTTTCATTTTGTAAAGATGGTAAGTGTTTTACATCAAACGATTGTGGAGCATATGCTCCTTGCTCTACTTGTTTATTAAACCATTTCACAAAACCACCAAAACGGTCTCCTTCAAATTCTTCTCCCGTACCGGTATATGGCATTCCGATACTATAATACATTTGATGTGCGATAAAATAAGTCATATCAGCTGCGTTTAATACACCATCTTCTGTTTCAGTAAAATTTGCACAATCACTTCCACCTAAAATTGGGTCTTCGGGTAAATAAACTACATCATTTTGAAGAACAGGAAATATGCCATTCTGAACCTGTCTTGAGTACCATTTTTTGAATCCTCCCATAATATCATTTTCAAATTCTTCACCAGAATTTGTACCAGGATATCCCAATGAACTATATAACTGATATGCCTTGTAAATTGTTACATTATCAGCATTGTGATTATTGACATCTGCGTAATCATCGTGGCAACAAAAATATAATGGGTAAGTCATGTTTTAGTCCTTATGTAGATTGGCAATACGATCCTTCTGGATTACCTTCACTGAGTTTTACACGGGTATTATCCGAAATTCTAGTGAAGTAAAATTCATTTATGTCAGGATGGTTGCTGGTAGTATCCAATTGTACTGCTCCGGAAGTGAATAATCCCGTTGCACCGTCCCACTTTCCTTTATTGATAATTGTACTCGTTGATGGTTGGGATGAATACGGAATTGTTGAAGTCTCTCCAGACTTTTTAGTAATATTAATATCCATCCGAACCATATCATCTGTGTCTTCTTCATCACCAACCCAAACACCATTACAATAGAGTTTTAAACTTGGTGAATTGAAAACAGAATTTAATTGAGCAGATGTTAAATTATCTACATCAGGTTGTGTTTCCGATTCAATTACAATTGTTTCAAATATATATGTTATTTGTGCAGATGACATCCAATCTAAAATTTGAGTTTTATGATCGGCATCTACCATTGTGAATGATGTGTAAGATAGTGGTGAAACCAACTCGACATACATTGCATCGGATGTTCCTTTTATTTCAAGACCATTTAAATCAGTAATAGCAACACCATCAGGAAGATTTGCAATATTTATTGGATATACCATATTCATTAAATTCATTGTTGCTGAATTAAATCCTCCTTCCTGACCTGGAATTGGTGCTACACCACCGAATCCAGTAAACGTCGCCATATTATCAAATGGGATGGTCAGAACTAATTCTTCTTTTTTCGCAACTTCCCAAAATGGTGAATACTTTGTAGGATAATTGTGTCCATTTTCACTGAATCCAATCCACAATTTACTTGGATCAGTTGGAACAAACGGAGTTTCAGTTGGAGTTTCAGTTGGAGTTGGAGTTGCTGTTTCTGTCGGTGTTTCAGTTGGAGTTGGAGTTGGTAATGCTTCAATATCAGCAATACAAGTAAGATTTACATTCGATGGATCACTTTCCGCAGTATCTACTCCTTCTCCAGAAATTGTAAATGTTACTAACACTGTAGTTGGTGTTTCGGTTGACATCAACTTCACATAAAAGTTTGTTGCATCTTGATCTAATTCCAATGTATTTCCGTAAGTTGTATCATCAGCAGATAATTGATAACCTCCTGCTACACCACCTGTGATTGTTATTTTTTTCAAATTGCTTTGTGTAAGAGTAATTTCTTGTGCAGTTGTTGATTCGTCTTCATCATAAGTTTCATTTACTGATGAAGGATTGATGGTCATTGTTGTAGGTAATCCAATAACTCGTCCACTCACAGAAACATTTTTGTAATTGTTACCGGAAAATTCTGAATTTGCATCTGGAGTTCCTGTTACTTTAAATGATCCACTTCTTGTTCCCGGTGTTATTGTGTCCGCAAGTTCCACGGATATTGTAGCAGATGTACCAATTGATTCTCCGTTTCTTAATACATTATTATCACTTTTTAATATAAATGCACTTGGTATATTAGAAATTACAATGTTACTTACGTTACCACTTGTGATTTCCACCGATTTAGCAACAGATGATTCACCTGTGTTTATATTTGCCAATGAAATTGAATTTGGATTTTTATTTACAACCGCAGTTTTCGGATTAACAGTACCACGCAATAAAATGTCTTTGAAAGATGATGTAGTAAACTCAGAATTTTCACTTGCGGTTGCAGTGATTCTCATATTTCCACTTTTTGTTGCTGGTGTATCTGTGTCTGTCAAAGTAACGGTCAATGTAGTACCAGACTCAATTGTATCACCGGCATTTACTTCAACTAAACCTTTTTTAACTGTAAATCCACTTGGTATGCTTGTTATTTCGATTTCGGATACATTTGATCCAGTAATTCGTGTAGTATCAGAATCACTTTCTTCACCGGATGTAATTGTATTTAATATCAAAGAAGTATCAGTTGCGGATAAAGTTGCACTTTTCGCATTTACATTCAATTCCAAATCATTGGTATATTCATCAACCGATAACTCTGCACCTGTTACTGGTTCCGCAGATATTTTAAACTGACCCTCTTTTTTACCGGGTGTATTGGCATCTCCAACGTAAGTAATGGTAACGATGTCACCGATGTTTGGTGAAAGTGTAGAAAATGCCCAATCATCTTCGTCTTCTGTAATTGTAATATTCTCAATGTGTTGTCCTGTTATTTCAAATCGTTTTGAAGGTACAACAGGCCTACCACTTGTTATTGTTTCTAAATTTTGTTTTCCTGGATTACCGAGAGAAGCAGTCAATGGATTTACGACTGAATCTAATTCAATTGGTGTTGATGGTGATGGATCATCAGTATCATCTGCATCACTTGATTTTGCAGTTGGAGTAACAATTAATTGCTCGGTTGCATCAACACCAGGCATTACACGGTTTGCTCGTAATTTGAAAGTTGTTCCACTTGTAATAACACTAAAATCTATCTCTGGTGAAGATGCCCATGTACCATCGTTATCAAATTCTAATTCCCAATTTGTTAAAGAAGTACTTGATAATGTAACTCCATCAAATGTTACTGTATATGGACCAAACTCAGTTGCTTCGTCTCCGTATGTTCTTACATCAATTACGGTAAAATCAGGACCAGTTAATGAAAACTCTGCATTATCCACTAATCTTGCATTAAGAGTAATGTCCACGGATTTTGTTGTTTCTCCTGATGTGTCTCGGTCACCTATGTCTCCACTTAAAGTTAATGTTTCTTCTGTTAAATCTACGAATCCATTACTTAAATCAGTTGTTTTAACTGAATCTTTTAATTTTACTGTAAATTTATTATCACTAATTTCACTATAATCCCAATTTGTTAATGTTCCAGTTAATGCCAAGTTTGTAAGATTATTGCTTTGGGTAATTGTAATTGTATGAGTTACTTGTGTTTCATCTATATCAAGAACTTCCGAAATATTTGGTTTGCTTATTTGTAAAGTTGCATTGTTTGGTGCAATCACAAATTCTGTGGTTTTAACATCTGAACCAACAATTGGTTGATGATTTCCTTTGACTATGAATGCAGTTAACATATAAGTTCCTGCGTCATTAAAATCTGATTGACTAAGTGTAACAGATTCATTAAATGCCGGCATTACAATTCCTACAACCAATTCACCATCAGTTGTATTTTTGTTTACACGATAATGCCAATGATTTCCTCCGTAGTTTGTTTCATTTGAAAACGCAATAGAAACTGCAAGAGTTGTTGGATTTACTGAAAGTGATGTAATTTGAGGACGAGGAGAAACGGTTGCATCCGCAGTTACTGCATTTGTTACAACAATATCACTACCACTGTTTCGTCTTTCACCTGTGATTGTAAAATCGGTGGACACATCAGTTGCTGGCATATTTCCATTTAATTTTACATATAAAGTTAAAGGTGAAGTTTTAGCATCCGTTGAAATTGATAATGATTGTGAGTATCCGGAGTTTTCTAATTCTGAAATTAAATATCCTCCTACATCACCAGAACTAGATACTAAAATTGTTTGTATGTTTTCATAAGAAACTGTTACTTCATGCACTGAACCTGGTTGTCCTTCTTCTATTTCTTCGGTGATTGTTTTAGACGAAGTAAGTTCTACATTATTAACGGTTATATCATAATTTAAAGTTTTTGAAATTGCAACATACGCATCATTTTCTGGTTCCGCAGTGAATGTTATTTCTTGATCGTAATTACCTGATTGTAAACCAGTTTTTACACGAAGTTGTAAATTTGAAAAATCAGATGAAATTGTTCGTTCGGTTGTTCCTAAATTGTTCCATGTTGATCCGTCCATTGAATATTCCAATCCACTTGCATTAGACTGCATAGTAACTTCAGAAATTCCTTTTGATTTTGTGATAATTCCTGTGTGTGCTTCTGCATCATATATAGTTGCATCTGAATTTGTATATCCTTCGTCTAATTCATCTGTAATTGATGTTACTGCATCGAACTCAAATTCTGCAGCCTGTGCGACACAATTATCTGTGATTCTGTTGTTGATGTCTTGTTCAGGATCATCGTCACTTCTGTTTGCGTAGGTAAAATCTGGAATTTCAACTTGTCCGTTTCCGGTTTTCAGTATGATGTAATAGCATTTTCCACATTCAAGTTCTCCGAATTGAGCTTGAACTCCTCCACGTTGAATTTTTGCGATGGGACTAGTACCTGCGATTGTTCCATTATATGCAACATCACCCTCTGAGTTGTCTGAAATTTCATAAATATATTTTATGTTATCGTAGATATACTCTGACGTATTTTCTGTTCCTGTGAAAAGTGGAAAGTTCACACACGGAGCATTATCATCTTTACATAGTCCGTACCATCCTATGTACGTTAATTGAGCATCATTTGATTGTTTTAATATCGCCATTATCTTAAACCTCGGTTAATAAATTAAATCCATTTGATGGTGAAGCATTTAATTCACCTTCGTAACACTTGCCATCAGGTGCCGTGTATCTTATTTTGTTGTTTACATTTTTATATGATGTAGTTATCTGTCCTGCCCATGTTTGAGACGCATCTGCAAACCAATAATCATTCTTTTCAGGAGCATCTTGATTCACTTCATCAATACAAACAAATCCACCTTCTTGGAAACCACCAATTGTTATTCCTCTAAAAGAAAGTGAAGTCCAATTTGCCATTGCAGACGTGATCGGAACCTTGTTGTCGAACCCGGAGCAACAACCCACCAAGGTCGGGCTTGAACTTTCGTCCAAGTCACTCAGAGCAACCGTAAAGGCTTTCTCAATGGTCGCATTAAACTCGTCCTTGGCCTGTACTCGGATATCATAGGACAGAGCGTCCGTTTCATAATCGAAAACTGCAGCAGTTCGCAAGGTTCCGTTGGAATCTAGGGTAAACGGGACGGTCCCGTTGGCAAGGAATGGATCTGTGGTGATTTGCGTGAGGAGCGAGAATGATCCGCTGAAACTTCCCTCATACCAAGTACCTGAAGGTGATTTGTACCACATGATTGGATCCTTCGGTTGAATGGCAAAAGTAAAACTTCCACCAAACACAGTTCCGCCTGTTGGATCCACAAAGGTTGTGGCGGAATCACTGATTCTATTAATATCCAACTCACTCATGTACAGTTCTCCTCCAGGCTCGAATCCAGTTATTGTTATATAATTGAGTTCATCAATTCTTTGCCCGGTGGTTGGTACTTTCACCGGAAATTCCCGTGGTTCGCGGAAGGAGGGAAGAGACTGCGTGTCATCAGTATTCATTACCAGAGAGTAAGTAAGAATATCCCCATCGGGATCATTGGCGGAGAATTGTCCCACAATGGTGCCAATTGGTTGGTTTTCGGTGATGGTCAGCGGGGCGGTGGAGATGAGGTCAGCGGGGGGTTGGTTGGGCTCCACCACGAATGCCGACCAGTCGTAAGTCCAATTGGAGTTGGTGCTGAAGGAGGCGTGGATGAGGCCCTTGTTGGTTTCAGAAAGAGCATTTTCTTCAAACATATATTGAAAATCAGTCACTGAAGAGGCATCCCAATCACTGATGTCCTGATTGAATGTAGTGGCCACACTGAAAACCCATC
>MDTG01388049.1_pt1 | contig 11572 bp, 11 predicted proteins | sample 811421 | NCBI WGS metagenome assembly MDTG01 (sample SAMN05326645, study PRJNA326480) | marine metagenome | isolation source: seawater | place: Pacific Ocean: South East | collected 2011
GTGGCAAGTACACCAACCCCAAACTAGCCAATAAAATCGCCCCCCCAAAAACAACAACTCCAAAAAAAAGCTTATTTCCTTGCGTCACGCTCAAACCTCTATCAACTAAAGGCCAACAACCCAGCCACTTAACAATATTACTCTCTTCCTCCAATGGAACTAACAACAGCAATAAGTCCCCGGCTTTAACACGTATTTTTCGCACCTGTTTGCTAATTTTTCTTCCCTTCCGAGAAATCCCAAGCAATATAGATCTTTGCCTCCAGAAAAGACCTATTGATTGGGATGTCCGGCCACATATTCTAGAGTCTTCAGGCACGACGACTTCACATAAAACTAATCCATCGGCCTCTTCGGTGAATTTTTGGCGCTTACCCTCTGAGAATTGAAGCGATAACGCAATCCTAAACTCATCTAAGGAGTCTGGGGTAGACTCAATTAGCAAAGTGTCTTCTTGCTCCAAAACAGTTTGGCTATTTCTTCCATAAAATTTGCCATTCTTCCTAACGAAACCCCGGATAGAGACGTCTGCTCCAATAGCCTCATCCCAAAGTGAACCAAGTTTTTTTCCAATTAAGGACGATTCCGGCGGAATTGTTAACTCAGAAAAATAGCGAGCATTTTCTAAAAGTTCAGTGCCAGCATCGGCTGTTCTAGAATTCGGAATCAATCTCCAACCTATCGTAGACAAATATAACAAACCTATACCAGCCGCAATAACCCCTACATAAGCAAAATCAAACATTCCATAGGGCTGCCCAAGATGTTCCTCCCGAACAGCCGAAACAATTATATTGGGCGGTGTACCAATCATAGTAATCATGCCTCCCAAAATTGTGGCAAAAGACAACGGCATTAGACTAGAACGCGGTTGCCATTTTGATTTACGAGCATTTTGAATATCTGCCGGCATAAGGAGGGCTAACGTAGCAACGTTGTTCATAAAGGCTGAAAGCAGTGCCCCGACTCCACCACTAAAAGTTATATGATATTTTAATGATCTTTCTGGTTTAAATATTTTCTTCGAAATATATAAGATTGCCCCAGAGTTAACCAATCCTGTGGAGACCACCAATACCAAGGCAACAATTACTGTTGCTGGATGACCAAATCCTAGAAAAGCACTTTCTACGGGAACAATACCACAGAATACAGCCACAACTAACGCACCGAATGCTACTATATCGTACCTCAATCGCCCCCACACAAAAAGTGCAAATACCGAAACAAATATACCAAAAAGAAGTATCTGCTCAGTAGTCACAGCGAATAATATATGGTTTTACTAATCTTCATCACCGTATAATACAACCTCACAAATTTAATGGAAACCACCGTAATAATAGTTATATGCGTATCTCCGTGCTTGATCAATCACCTATCATAGAAAATTTCTCTTGTGGCGATGCAATACAAGAGACAATCAATTTAGCCAAAGAGGCTGAACAACTGGGGTTTTATAGATACTGGCTCGCCGAGCATCACAACATGAGGGGGCTGGCCAACCCCTGCCCAGAAATTCTTCTCCCGATTATAGGAGCAGCCACAAAGAAAATTCGCATTGGAACCGGTGGAATATTGCTACCTTACTACAGTCCTTTAAAAGTTGCCGAGACTTTTAATATGCTAGAAACATTGTTCCCCCAAAGGGTGGACTTGGGGATCGGTCGCGCGCCGGGAGGCGATAAATTAACAGCAGATACACTTAATGACCAAGCATTTGCAGATATTAATTCATTTCCAGACAAGGTTATAGAGACAATAGCTTGGCTAAACAACAAGTTTCCTAAAAAACACGTATTTAACAATATTAAAGCCATGCCAGAAAGTCCAACTTCTCCACAAATATGGCTTTTGGGGTCATCTAATTACAGTAGCTCACTAGCCTCATATTTAGGATTACGTTTCGCATTTGCCCATTTTATCTCGGCCAAAGGCGGAAACGAGGCAAGTAATAATTATCGGCGTGAATTCAAAAAATCAGAAAAAGAGGAAAAACCCTACAACATGGTTTGCGTGTCAGTTATTTGTGCCAACTCTCAAGAAAAAGCGGAACAACTTGCGGCCCCACTTAATCATAGGCGAGTCTCTATAACTACTGGTAAGGAGGGACCGATTCAAACAACGGAAAAATCCAAATTAAATAATTATTCAGAACTTGAGAACAAGGTTATTGAACAAAATAGGGATAGAAGTATTATTGGGTGTCCAAAGTATGTCAAAGAAAAATTAGAGGCTATAAAAACGGAATTTAATGCTGACGAAATAATGCTACTAACAATTACAGGGGATTACCGGGAAAGAATATCTTCATATGAGTTAGTAGCAGATGCCTTTGAACTATAGAGTAAGAAAGTGTTGCCTATCAATAAAGAAAAAGAAAGAGAGTTTTTCGTTATCTTGGTACTTACCTGTGTTCAAATAATACATATTGTCGATGCGATGTTAATTATGCCATTAGGCCCGCAATTTATGAGAATATGGGATGTTGATGCGGCACAATTCGGAGTATTGATATCTGTCTACACCAGCTGTGCCACTGTCAGCGCAATATTGTGCGCGCTGTTAATCAATCAATTTGATCGCCGCTCAACCCTAATATTTTTATACTCAGGGTTTATTATTTCGGTCCTGTGTTGCGTCTTAGCCTATGATTATAAAACTCTGGTACTAGCCCGCGGTCTTTCAGGTTTCTTCGGTGGTGTACTCAATGCAATCGTATTTTCAATCATTGCTGACATCGTTCCAGAAACCAGACGAGGGTTTGCTCTCGGAAAAATAGGCATAGCTTTTCCCCTTTCATCTGTGGCCGGGGTTCCTTTAGGAATGCTGCTGGCAAACACCTTTGACTGGCATGCTCCCTATTATGCACTACTTGTTTTATCCTTAATTGTTGGCGCTGGAATATTCAAATGGATCCCTTCCCTGAAACCCCATACTCAGAAATCCCTCTCTCAAAACCCAATCAAACAAAGCATAATGATACTATCCGACAGAAATCACCTTAAAGCTCTAGCGTTGGTGGGTATACTATTTTTGGGTGGATTTTCAGTTATCCCTTTTATTGCGCCTTACATGGTCCTTAATGTTGGCCTAAAGGAGGCAGACCTACCTCTTATATATTTTTGCGGGGGCTTGGCGGCCATCTTTACGTCTCGAATAATTGGAAAACTATGCGACCGTCACGGCAAAATTAAAATCTTCACCATCGTAGCACTAATATCCATTGTGCCTATTATTATAAGCACAAATTTGCCCCCTGTACCCCTGTGGCTGGCCCTGACAGCGTCAACTTTTTTTATGATTTTTGTATCCGGCCGATTCATTCCAGCAATGGCAATAATTAGCTCCGCAGCCCCACCACACCTTAGAGCCGGTTTCATGAGTTTCAACAGCGCTTCCCAACAATTGGCGATGAGCATAGCCACTATTTCAAGCGCCCTGATTATAGGCAGTTCTAGCTCTGGATCCCTAACGAATTACTGGATCGTAGGATTAATATCTGTAACCTGCACAATAACAAGCATCTTCATTGCAATAAGAATTAAAACTACAAATTAGCTACTTTGAGATCGACTTAATTTCCCGCCACCGTCATATTGTTAATCAGTATTGATCCACATTGACGTGAAGTTCTATTTAAAATATCGGTGCCAACCCCATCGATCCCTAAAAACATTTCTTTAAGATTTCCTGCTATAGTGACCTCGTCGACCGGATAAGCAATTTCACCGTTTTCTACCCAAAACCCTGCTGCACCACGTGAATAGTCTCCAGTTAACCCATTAATGCCCATTCCTAGCATCTCTGTAACCAGAAACCCTGTCCCCATTTTCTTCAACAAATCACTAAAGTCATCATTTGTAGAATTCATTATCAAATTATGATTACCCCCTGCATTGCCAGTAGAATGCATTCCAAGTTTTTTGGCCGAGTAGTTAGAAAGGAAATAACCAGAAACCACCCCTCCCTTAACTATAGTTCTTTCCTGAGTTCTCACTCCCTCTTGATCAAAAGGACTGCTAGCTATCCCACATGGGATCGCAGGCCGATCATAAATATTTATAAAATCTGGAAAAATTTTTTCACCGATACTATCGATTAGAAATGACTGCTTCCGATAAAGCACACCTCCGCTAATAGCAGAGACTAAATGCCCAAGCAACGAAGAAGCCACGCAAGCCTCATAAAGTACTGGCACCTTCTGGGTGGCTATTTTTTTTGACCCTAGCCGAGAGACAGCTCTCTTTCCAGCCATTTTTCCGACGGCCTCTGCTTTATCAAGGGCAGAGAAATTGCGGTTAACTGTCCACCAATGATCTCTTTGCATATCATCTTTTCTACCCGCTATAACTGCGCAACTAAGGCTGTGCTGACTACTAGGGTAACCCGCACTAAATCCGAGTGAATTTGCCAAAACAAATTGCTGTCGGTTAGTGGAAAAACTTGCACCATCCGAATTTTCAACCCTAGAATCTTCCTCGAAAGCAGCCGCCTCACATCGTCTGGCGAGCTCTAGAGCATCACTGATTTCAAGCTCCAAAGGATGGAATAAGTCAAGGTCTTCAATGTCTTCCGCCAGTAAATCCTTATCTGGCAAGCCAGAAAACTCATCTTCTTGGGTAAATCTAGCAATCGTTGATGCCGCCTCAACCGCTTTGTCAACTGCATCAGGGGACAAGTCAGAAGTGCTAGAATTGCCAAGCTTTTTCCCATGATACACGGTAACACTGAGGCCTTTATCTCTGCTATATTCGATCGACTCTGTCTTGCCTTTGCGAACAGACACACTTTGGCCAACCCCTTCTGACACCTCCACCGCAGCTGCCGTTGCCCCGAGTGACTTAGCATGATCCAGCGCTTGATCTGCCATTCCCTCTAATTGCTTCTTATTTATTGAAAAGTCATTATTAGCCATATATTTTCTATATCTTCAATTAAAAATAAATGCTTTGTTGTATCTAAAAGATCTTCGATATAATAACCTCTATTACGTCAGGACATCAATTATGAACCACAGTGATCCTCGCCCAAGTAAAACTCAACAAAAAAAAGAGGCTAATAATATCCAAAAATTAGGTGCTTATCTGTCTACTCTATCAGAGAAAAAGTTGAATGAAATTAGTATGCCAAATAACATAAGGTCGGCAATTACTGAGATAAAAAAAATATCAAGTAACAGTGCCCGCCGCCGACAGCAACAGTATATTGGTCGCCTTTTGCGCAGCATTGACCACAAAAGTATCAAGTTGCAGATAGATAAGTTGCTCGACACTCAAACATTTCATAAATCAAGACATAAATTAATTTTGCATTATAGGGATGAGTTGGTTACAAAAAAAATCAAGGTAGACGACTTTTGTGAGCATTATTCCGAAGCGAATTCAGAACAGTTAATCGAACTGGTCCATAATGCATCTCACAGCAATTCCGAGAAGATCAGAAAAACCAACTATAAGTTAATTTTTAAATATCTAGAATCCACAATTGATCAGGACAAAAAAGATGAATAGTAAATTTGAGACCATAAAAATTGGCATCCTATCTATCAGTGACCGCGCCTCTAAAGGCGTTTATGAGGATAAAGGACTTCCAGCGCTAGAGGAGTGGCTGAGCTCCACAATTGATAACCCTATTAAATTTGTACCGCAATTAGTAGCAGACGAAAAAGACATTATCGAAAACACCTTAATTGAATTGGTGGACACTAAGAATTGCAATCTCATCCTAACCACTGGAGGCACTGGCCCATCTGCCAGGGATCTAACCCCAGAGGCAACCATTCAAGTAGGGCATAAAGAAATGCCGGGTTTCGGTGAACAAATGAGACAAATTAGCCTCAATTTTGTCCCCACAGCTATACTTTCACGCCAAGTGGCGGTTATCCGCAACCAATGCCTCATCATTAATCTTCCCGGACAACCCAAATCGATTAAACAAACACTTGAAGGCCTAAAAGACGAAGACGGACGACTAGTAGTACCCGGGGTTTTTGCTGCAGTACCTTACTGCATTGACCTCATCGGAGGTCCGTATTTGTTTACTAATGACAGTATTTGCAAAGCATTTAGACCTAAAAAGGCTATCCGGGAACGCCCTTAATTCCGAGAAAAACTACTCTAATTTTTCACTCCGGGAAATATAAACCGCTAACTCTCGACCTCTTTCCACCTTTACTTTAGAAAGAATTATTAATCCAACAATAAAATATGCGACCAATGATAATAAGGCTTGACGGTGATTTCCCTCGCTTAACCAAACAACAATGCCATAAGTAATTGGCCCTAAAATCGATGAGCATTTAACTGCCAATCCCCATAACCCTAAAAACTCACCCTCCTGATTAGAAGGGCTAAAATAAGCAACTAATGCACGCCCAGCAGACTGACTCGCCCCAAGACAGATTCCTGCAAGATTAGCAGCAATCCAAAAAACATTTCGATCTACGGAATAGTATGCAATAACCACGGTAAGTACCCATCCAATTAGCGTCAAAGATAATGTAAATTTATGTCCGACTCTATCCTCAAACTGCCCAAATACAAAGGCCCCAATAGAAGCTGTAACATTAACAACCAAAATCAAAGATATGGTGTCAGCTGTACTAAAACCCATAGCCTGATTAGCGTAGACTGCTGCCAAGGTTATGACTGCTTGAATACCGGCCTGATAGATCACCAAACATATTAAAAATATTTTTAAATCATAGAAACTTTTCAGATTGGATAAACTTACTTTCAACAAACGGTAACCATCACGCAAATTATTTGCAATACCCTCTTTCTTCTTACCTCGCTCCTTCAAGAACATAAAAGTGGGCGTTGATGCCAATAAAAAAACAATACCAGTAATTATCATAGTGTGAGATACACGTGCGTCCTCTATCTTTTCAGACGTCAAATATAAAAGACAAATCGTTAGAGTAAAAAGACCCCCTAAGTATCCAATTGCCCATCCCCAACCCGAAACTTTTCCAAGAGATTTGGGTCTTGCCAACTCGGGCAAAAATGCCGCTATTATATTTTCACCGGTACCGAAAAAGAAATTTGCAATGACTATCAGCGCCACGGCCAAAAAAACATCACCTTGTCCAACTATTGAAAGCATTATGGTGAAAAAACCACACCCTAATGTGGTTATAAACAAAAATCTTTTCTTTGCCCGGCAGGAATCAGCAATAATACCCAGGACAGGCGCAGTAAACATTATCACCAGATACGATAAGGACAAGGACGCTGTCCATAGCAATGTTGCCCAATCGGCATCGCCAGCCACAATCTGAACAAAGTATGCGCTAAAAACCGCCGTTATAACTACCGTACTAAATCCCGAATTCGCGAAGTCATAGAAACTCCAAGCAAAGAGCTCCCTAACTTTCACCTCTGGAAATAAATTGCCTCTTATACGGCTGATAACATATCTAATCATTACTATTTGTTAGTCATTCTCCGGCCAATTTTTTATATATTTTTTTAGCATGGAATTTTCATGGCTCGCAAGATTAAGCGCCGCTCGAGCAATATCTCTGAAAGACATAATACCCACTAATTTATCACCATCAATAATGGGGAGATATCGAATTTCTTTGTCGATCATAAGAGATTTTACATATCTCATCGACTGATTAGGGTTGCCATAAGTAACATTTTTCGTCATAACACCCCTGACTGTTACCTTTTTAATATCGCCGTTATTCTCATGCAGAGCAGACAGAATCTCATGAAAGGTAACCTGGCCAATAGGGTCTTCACCTGAAACCACCATTAAAGAACCAATGTCATTCTCCACCATTAAAGATACAGCTTGTGAAAGGAGGTCATCAGGATTAATACTATGTATTTTATTTCCCTTTAGGTTTAAAATATCTTGAACCAAAATGTCCCTATCACTTGGCTTATCTTCATCAAGCTGAGTATCCGATTTTTCTGGCATGCCCCCTCCACTAAAGTTTTTATCCTATTCTATAGTTTTATCTTAACAGATCAAGATTGATAAAATAGAAAAATAACCTAATGGTCAACTGAACTTTGGGTTTTAATTAATAGTCAATCTTGGTATGGTTGTTCTCAAATAATTTCAATGGAGAGAATATAAAATGGTACTTAGAAAGCCCGTCGTATTTCTAACAATGTTTCTTACAGGAGCTGTCATGGCAGAATGCCCAAAAATACTAAACCACAAGATAAATGATTTAGAAGGTAATGCCGTAGATTTATGTGAATTTTCTGGAAAAGTTATTTTGGCAGTCAATACAGCAAGCAAGTGCGGCTTTACCCCTCAATTTGAGGCTCTCGAAAAGTTACATCAGACTTACAAGAAGGAAGGTTTCACTGTTATAGGGTTCCCAGCTAATGACTTCGGTGGGCAAGAACCTGGATCAAATAAGGAAATAAAAGAATTCTGCGAATTGAACTATGGAGTCAAATTTCCAATGATGGAAAAATCTTCTGTAAAAAAACAAACTGCCAATCCTTTCTTTAAAGAATTAATAGATCAGACTGGTGTAGCTCCAAAATGGAATTTCTATAAATACCTGATCTCCAGAGATGGCAGTGAGGTCTTTAGTTATAGCAGCATGACAAACCCGAGCAGTAAGAAATTAATACAAAAAATACAAATGTTAATCAAGAATGGAACCTAACTTAAAAATCAATTTTTTTTTCATGAAATACATCTCCATATGCTTAACAATAGTATGTCTATTCTTTGCCAACATGAGCACCTACTCTAGCGAACTCAAAGATTTGTTGTTTCACTGCCGTCTGGCCAATACCAAACGTAGCTATGCGATTGATATGACCAATCAAAGATTGTTTGATAACCAAGGGTGGGTGTATCCTGCTTTGGTTTCGGAGTCTTCAATCTCCGCCATTCGAAAACAAGCGTGGGACGAAAAATCCCATATGTCACATAAAATCACCATTGACCGCATGAACGGGGCATTAAGATATATAGTAACGCAAGTTTTTAATAATTCTGAGCGTGCTGAAATTTTTGTAAATGAAAAAGGTAAATGTACCCCTGAAAAAATACACCCTCGACATTTGCTAAATTAGCGAACTTGTTAAGCCTCAAATTCACGCATCAGCATTCCAGAAAGAGGGGCACTCGGTAAAATCCCAGATGAGTCGACCATCCTCTGGCCGTTTATCCATACACCATGAACACCCACAGCCGGCGTGGTTAAACGACTGCCTCCAGCTGGCAAATCATGAGCTCTAACCAAAGGACCTCGACCAATCTTCAGCGGATCAAAAAGCATAAGATCAGCCCAATAACCAATTTTAATCTCCCCTCTATCTTTAATACCAAACAATTTTCCGGGGTCAGAAGTCAATTTTTTTATGGCCTCTGATAGGCTCAACAATTTAAGATCCCGGGACCAATGGCCCAATAGATGGAGTCCATATCCTGCATCGCAAAAGAAGGTTAAATGCGCCCCCGCATCAGACAGAGAAATAAGGGAATTCTCATTTTTGATCATTTCACCCACAGCCTTCTCATCCGAGTTCATAAGTGTGGCAGTAAATACTGTATCCAGGTCCTCATCTAGTGAAAGATCAAACATAAAGTCCAAGGGGTCACATCTTTCTTGCCGGGCAATACTGGCTAAGTCCTTGCCTTCTAGGTGTGTGTTTTTTTTGTGCTTCACTTGAGTAACCCAAACCTTGTCCCACTCTCCATTAAAAATCCTGTAAGCATGCTGTGACAACTCTGATTTCATGTTCTCCCTGAAATCTTTTTTTGAAAGCATGACTTTTAATTGATTCTCAGTCAGTTGCATGAGCGGCTTCCAAACACTCAAACCCTCAAAAGTATATGGCTCATGCATAGTGAATTCCATTGTTAACGGGCAAGGGGATACAGCACCGTATAGTCTATTCCCTCTTTTATGGGCATCTGCTATTTCGGTTAAATCATCAAATGTTTTCTCCGGAGCCATTGGGGAATGCAAAAGCGCTGCGATCAGATAGGGTCTGCCACTAAGTGAACACAACTCCTCAATATCTTTAATGCGGGTATCTCCCCCTTTTGTCATCATTAGAACTCCTCGACCAATATCCCTTAATTCTTTCGAGAACTCTCGCAATTCATCAAAAGATGCCAGTCTAGAGGGCATTGGAATACCAGCCTCCCCGTTGTGCTGCCCGGACCTGGTCGTAGAAAAACCACATGCCCCCGATTCCATCGCCTCACGCAAAAGTAGCTTCATTTTCCTTATTTCCTCATGATTAGCTTCACGTTTATGAGCATCCCTTCCCAAAACATATGTTCTAATACTGGAGTGCCCACAAAACACTGCAACATTTGGCCCCACCCCCCTGTCTGCCAAAGCATTCATGTAATCTGGAAAAGATTCAAAATCCCATTTTATACCCTCTTGAAGAGACCTCAGAGGCATTCCCTCGACATGAGTTAGATTGCGAACTGTCAGATCCCGATCTCTGGGGCGACATGGGGCAATTGTAAATCCGCAATTACCCATAACAATTGTAGTCACACCGAGAGAAGGTGACGGGTTTACATAAGGATCCCATGTAATCTGTGCATCATAATGCGTATGATTGTCAATGATTCCAGGCATTAGCGCCAAGCCATTAGCATTTATTTTTTCAAGAGCATCTTCGGTTATTTTGCTTAAGGCAACAACCTTTCCGTCCCTAACCCCTAAGGACCCAGAAAATGGCTCTCCTCCGCTACCGTCATAAATTTCCGCATTGTCAATTCTCAGATCCAACATCTCCACCTCCGGCTGTTGTACAGGCCTATCATCCTTAACAATACTATATTAAAAAATGCATCAAATAACCAATCATACCCAGATCAACTCAGGAGGGTTGCCAACGACCCCTCTAACAATTGCCAGTTGCTCAAAAAAAACAGCTATTTCCTGTATCTCATTAAGGGAAACCCCAAAGACAACTAAACCAGGCTCTATCGGCCATTCATCACTTTCGGATCTTGCCTCTGCAGGAGCTGTTTGCCATTTTCTCTGTTTGGTGATTATCACCAATTGCTGATACCTCCTTGCGTTAGATATGTTCGGGATAATGCGACCCTGTGGGTTATAGGGAGTAACAAATGACCAATTCCTAAATCCATTTAGCCTTAACCATTGATCTAATTGTGTACTATTTCGCCCCAATCTAATCTGCACGGTCAACCCTGGCAAAAAAGTACAATATACTGTGGCCCTAAAAGCTTTCTCTATATCTGTATTTTTGAATTGATTTACCATAAGATATTAATAATATTAAAGCATATAACTGGAGATTATCACCGTATGACAACTGCTGTAGTTCTTTTAAGGAATAACCAAATTGGCTGATTACCTAGGAACACCTGCGACAATCGCGGATAAAACAGAGAAAGCACCATCATTCCAGTCGATATGCAATCTATGGGCGAAATCGGATCACTGGCCTTTGGAAGATGCGGTTAGGCTTTTATTGAATCAGACACCAAAGGTTTTTTCCAAAACCTCAGATAATGAATCTGATCCAAAGTCCTTTAGCATTATTTTGGATATTGCCCACAATTGCATTGGGCGGTCTTTACTTGCAACAAGGAA
>MDTG01419483.1_pt1 | contig 11572 bp, 17 predicted proteins | sample 811421 | NCBI WGS metagenome assembly MDTG01 (sample SAMN05326645, study PRJNA326480) | marine metagenome | isolation source: seawater | place: Pacific Ocean: South East | collected 2011
CGCTACTACATTATTAGGTAAAGCACGTCCAGGATATCGATAGTATGGATGCTTCCTAAGGTGTTCTCTAAGTTCAGCTAGCTTTTCAGCTCTCTTTATGCTACGCATTTCAGCAGCGCATGCTGCAACTTTATTCCAACTAAATGTATCAAAGTTTTGTTGTTCGTAGCCATGCAGCTTTAAACAATTCTTTGAATCTTCGTTACTCGCTTTCACAGGATGACATGTTGCCATCACTAATAATATTGCATATATGTATTTCATCATTCACAAACCTCATATTTACATGGATTTAATATTCGATCCCATGTAGGACCTACATTACTCCAATATTTTTCACTTTCTCCAAAATATGGCCACACGCCCCAATATAAAAAGAATGCAGCTATAACACCAATGATTAGTTGTTTCATTACTCGAATGCCAATTCCTTTAACTGTTTTAATTCTTGTTCAAGCTTTTGAACTTCTAGTACTTTCTTTCTTAATTCAAGTTCGTATAATCTATTACAATCAATTCTACTCTTTGCTCTATTACCAAGTGGTATCATAATTCTTGCATAAACACCGATATCACCTGTTTGCGTATCGTTAAAATGATTATTCATAGTATCATAACGACCTTTATCAATTATGCCAGTTACACCGAATTCCAAGTTGGTAGCTGAACCAATTGCATTCATGCAATCTAATTCACCAGCTCTAAACTTATCAGATTGATAACTACCTGGAGCACCAGGCAGTGATAAGTTTAATGAACTCGATTCTGCTAATGCTGTTGTCGTTACCAGCATCAGGCATAAAGTTATAATATGTTTCATTCATCATCTCGCTATCTTCGAACAGATTTGTGATTTTACACCTGTCGAAATTACATCCTGTTTTAATTGTTTAGAAGTAGTACAAATCCATTCTATTCGCTTTGCATCTTTCTCTCTAAAATATACATCCATTTGCTTGTGCTGTAAATATGATATCTGAAAAATACGATCAACTGCTGCGAATGGTACTTTATTCCATTCTTTATCATAAACATTTATTTCGTAATATTCAACGTCATTTCTTCTATTCCACATCTTCATGGTTGTAACTAATATATTATCTACGTAAGAAGGTTTTAACTCTGCATACGTAGGCGTCAATTCGTGAGCAATAGCGCTACTCGTAAATAACGCTATTGCTATAGTTTTTATTATTGTGCCAAACATACTGCTGTAATATTCGCTTTGTATTCACCACCAGGTAGCGGTTCATCGACACCATACGTTACTTCTGATTCAACTTCGAACCATACGGTTCCGGCAACTGTTAAATCATATTCAGTATGATTATCGTATTCCACTTTGGCTGCTTCATAACCTGACATATTTGTGTCAGATGTTGATGAAACAGTAACCTCGCCATCCCACGCGACTGAGTCTGTGAGAGATGGACTAGTAGTAAATGCATTTGGCCATGATATTTTTGCTGTGTAATAATCAGCGATAGTCACGTCGTACCGGATGATTGGTTTTACGCCGCCATCAGCTGGCTTTGTACTTAATTCATCTGGATTTGGGTTTCCATACACACCTGCAACGTCAGTATAAATTGAGCATTTCGAAGATACGTTCCCGGATATTTGCGAGTCCGTAGCATATGCTGCAGTTCCCATTAATATGACACCCAATGTTAAGATAGATCGTAGCATGCTTTCTCCTTATTCTCTATCATATTGCGAGCGTACCATTTTTCTGTGGTTTTTATCAGAAGATAAATTTCTCAATGCTCTTCGGTTGTCTTTTATAATATTGTCTTTTAATACTAAAGTGTCGGCATATTGTCCACCTGGAATCGTAACTGAGTAATAGGGTTCTATCTTTGGTACCTGAGCCAATGCAGCTAGAATAGTTTGCTGTTGGCTTGTATCTACCATTTCTTCTATGGAGTTTTCTCCACCCAGTGTTACCTCAAGGCGTTCTTCTTCTTCAGTTTCTTCTTCCAACGTCAATTCTTCTTCGACTTCTTCTTGTCTCTTGTCGTCGGATTCAGCAGCAAGTGCTGCTTGTACCCATTCATCATAGAATGGATCATTAATGTCTGGTTCAACATCCATGTTTTGAAGATACTCAGCTAATGCTTCAGCGTATCCTCTGCATGTTGGATCAGCCAGTGGCGTATTTGCACACTTCATTAATTGCTCGTTGACTTCCATCTTGTAGTTATATGTGACTGTGGCATTACTAATAGTGCCGTCACCTTCAACTGCTATTTCACCATCACCCCATTGATCGGCATAGGTATATGGAAATCTAAAATATTTCTGAATGGTTCCACCAGGAAAGCCTGACCAATTGTCAGTGTGTTCGAAAATGTAACCATCGTTAACTGCATGTTCATTTCGAATATGCACCTTTGAATCTGTAGTAGGATCTTTTGTTATTGTGTATCGATAAGCTAAACCATTAACTTCTAACTCAATATAATTAGGAGTGGAGTCAGGCAATACTGTACCCATGCTCCATGAAAGCCCGTTATTCGCCGCGTTATTAGTTACTCCGTAAGTTATATCAGAGTAGCAATAAGAGGAGGAGGCCGCCAACAAACCCACCGCCCAAAACTGTGGACTTATCTTCTTCGGTAAGGTTTTGTATAAAGTTTTTGTCGTCACCTGTATCTGGTTCCTTATCTTGATTTGCTAACCATGCAGCTTTCGCTTGATCACCTATCATACCATCAAATGGACAGGGTGTACCTGCGTCCATCATGGCCTGAAAAACACGTTCATCTTGACACATAACTGAAACTGCTGCCACTTTCATACCCATATCATATAATGTTTTAGCATTCTTTAGTTTTTCACAATTCATATCTCTAACTGTTTTACCACCAGAGATACCAAGTATTTGAGTTTGAACAGCACCACTAACACCAACAGTACATAAATCTGAATTGGCTGAGTTTATTGACGGGGCTATTGCAGATGGAGGTGGTGATTCGACTTTGGTATTCGAATTTGAATTTGATGTGACATCGCTTGTAGTTGTATTCTCAGTTTTAATAACGTCATCGACAGCTTCCTGGCTGCTGGCTATATTAGTAACAAAAATCAATGCTACTAGCATTACTAGTTTCTTTAACATATTATACTCCGTTTCATACGATTCTATTTATACAAAAATTTATTTACAATGCCGTCAAATTATGTTATAATATATAAATACGAATGTAGATGTTAGAGGATATTCTGGACCTGGGGGCGGTACCCAGCACCTCCACCAAAAACCTATGGGGGTGAAACAGGATCGACAGGTATTTTAGTCTACGAAATATAACTGCAAACGATAACTTTGCACCATCTGGTTACGCCCTAGCGGCCTAACACAGGGGGCTGGCGACTTGCCTAGCAACAGAAAAGTCGCACCAATTATGGAGTGGCTATGAGACTTTCAATATTTACTTTACAGATTTTAGCTTATTTGTCAATTATACCTATGGTTCTATACGCTGAACCTTGGCAATGGTTAACAGCTTTAGTTATGTATTTTGTTTTAAACGGTCTTGGTATGATTATGACATATCACAGATTACTTACTCATCGCAGTTTTCAATGTCCTAAGTGGTTTGAATACATGATGAGTTTTATTACTACGTTTAGTTTTACTGGTAGTGCAATTACGTGGATAGCTATCCACCGTAAGCACCACAAATATGCCGATACTGAAAAAGATCCACATAGTCCAGATCATATGGGATTTTGGCGTGTGCAATTCTTTACAGCATTTGCTGAAGTAGAAGGAAGATACGCTACTGATTTAATGAGAGATAATTTTTATAAATGGCAACATAAACATTATATAAAAATTATTTCAATTGGTTTAATATTATGCACACTTATTAATCCAATGTTAACAATTTATGCAATGCTATTTCCTGCAGCTCTTACATTATTTTTTGGAACTTTAGTATTAAGTTGGGCTCATAAAGATTATAAACCAAGGACTGTTTTATGGTTAGCTCTTGTAACATTCGGAGATGCTTTTCATGATATTCATCATGATTACCCTAATAAATATAGATTACATAAGTATGATTTAATTGGATGGATTATAGAAAGGGTATTTGTACGTGGAATACGGATTTAAAGAAATAGAACCGTTTTTAACTAATGATGAAATAAACGAATATTTATCGATGGTAGATGCTGATGGTTGGCATCGTCATAAATCAACACAGTCTGGTAGAGAATCTCCATTACAATTTAAAGCTGTTAAGTTTAGAGATATTGTAACTAACTTCTTTAAACCAGATGATGTTGAAAACGCAATGATAATGAAAATGGATCCTAACGAAGAAATGTGGTGGCACACTGATGGAGTTGGTAAAAGACAAACAACTATCATACATCCTATACATCCTTCTACTGACTATGCTCCATTTGAAACTAGAGACGAAGGAAAATATTATCAGTCTAGTAAACCTATAATAGCAAATACATTAGCAGAGCATGCTGTATTTAATAATGATAAGGTTAGATTAAATTTACAAATTCCCTTTAACATAGAATTTGAAGATGCGATACAAGAAGATAGCATTGTAATGAAAACATTAAAACAGATTTACAGTGGAGTTTAAAATGTGGAAAGGAAGACATGAACTTCCAGTAATCAAAAAGCTTGATTACAAGTTCGATATAGAAAAATTAAAATTAGAACTAAATGAGTTTTCTCAAAATAAAGTTTGGGACGGGCTTGGTTCTGACTATGCACACATGTGCGAAACACACACTAAACTTCCAAAGATGTTTTTTAAAGAAGAAGAATTAGAAGAAGTAGATTGTGTATGCGATTTAGATTGGGAAACATCAAGCTATCAGCAATTAAGTCTTACTGAATTTGATGAATCATATGATCTATCTCAAAGACAGGAAATGTCTGGTTCTGCATGGGATAAGCGTGTAGCAAAGAAAGATCCAAAGGCTGATGAACGTTGGTATCGTAAAGTTAAGAACGATGTTCCTTCATATTTAAGAGAAGTGTTAAATACTTTTAGTGGATCTCACAGAACTCGATTCGCTAATCTTGCACCGCATTCAGAAGTAAAACCTCATATAGATTATGACACTACCTATGGCATTCGATTGCACATTGCTTTAAGTACAAATAAAGAATGTTTTAATGGTGGATGGGATAAAGATGGAAATGAATTTAAAGAGCATATTCCAGCTGATGGAACAGTTTGGATGGTAAATCCTGGTGTTAAGCACTACGCTATTAATGGTGGTGATACACCAAGAAATCATTTAATCATTAGCTTAGATTCTCAAAAAGTATTATGAAATACAAATACTACAAAGGTCCTCCTTTAAATAGAGGAGGCGATCTTCCTTTTTATGTTGAAATAAAAAATGATTTAGTAGATCTATTGTATAAAGAAGCATGCAAGTTACATGCATGGATGTACGGTAAAGAAGAATGGAAGCTAGATCCTTCAACTCATAGTCCAAAAAATAATTGGGAAATATTAAAAGATAGATTTCCTATCATATACAACTTTAAAGAAAAATATGATATGACTCCTAATATGATATTTTTAGGATTTGACAAATTAGATGAAATCAATGCATATGAAGATAAGCCTCATACACATAACAGCTTAAATGGCTGTGCATTATTTTTTACGATAAAACATTCAGACGGAGCAGGTACTGCGTTTTTTAGTCCAAAAGAAAAAGACATTGAAACATTGGAATATGAATACGATAATGGTTGGACATTAAAATTAGAAGAGTGTTCACATTCAGTTCCTCCTGCAGAAGTATGTCAATTTAAAACTCCACACTTAATATGCACTAATCATTTTCATGGAGCTTATAAAATAAAAGATCATCCAGATAATACTAAAAGAGTTACTATGAATTGGGAAACTAATATGACTTGGCATGATTTTCAAAGAGCTTTAAATGATTCCTAAAATATTACATACTGTATGGATAGGTGATAAAGTTCCTAAGTTAGATTTTCGAAACACGTGGAAAGTGTTTGATGATTGGGAAGTGATTCATTGGGATGATGATAAATTAAAACAATTTGATTTGTCTTTGGTTGAAGGTCCTACATTAAAATCTGATTATGCAAGACTTTTAATACTTCAAAAATATGGTGGAGTATATGCTGACATGGATATGATGTTCTTTAAACCGATAGATGAATTTTTAATTCATAAATCTTTTTTAACGTATCAATTTAAAAGAATAGAATCTCCGACTAAAAAATTACCAAAAGGCTGGAGCTTAAACCAAACAATCAAAAATAAAATAAGCGTATTTGATTATTATGCAGAAGATCAATATCTGAATAACAACTTAATTGGATCAGAAGCAAACAGTAAGTTAATTAGCACTTATATAAATATTTTTAAAGAAGATAAAAGCAAAGCACTTGAAGATAGATTCTCATGGATAGATTATGGAGCTGGACCTTCAATGACAACCTATGTCGCAAAACAATTTGTAGAATTAAATGGATACACTGTTCATAGTAATGAGGTTTCTGTATATGAAGCTTCTGTATTTCATCCTACTAATTATATGCAATACCAAAAAGCTGTCACACAAAGAAAATTTGATAACGTAATAAACGAACAAATTGAAAAAGCTAAAGAACTTGAATCTTATGCTGTGCATTTTCAAAGAGCAAACGAGGTAGATAATTATGTTAATTCATAGATTTGATGATAAAGTTACGGATACACCTGAACATGTAGAAGATAAAATGAAGCAGCCATCTACAGGTGTAGTAACTTTAGATTTTGGAGTTCATGCTTGGTCAAGGCCTATTAAAGACGGTGGACCTGGATATTTTTTAAATGTTGGTCATGATAGAAATTCTACACAAGTACCAGGTTTTGATGGTGATGGAATATTTGCAAAAGAATATAGGTCAGAAAATGGTGATTGGAAAATAAGATCATTCATGGCAAAAAACGATGCCGATATTGTAACTAAAGAATATCTAATGGATGTTATCAACGATCTTCAATTTCAAATTGATACCTTAAAGGAAAAGATGAATGGATTTTGATGAGGTAGCATGCCTACCATTAGATGTAGGTAAATTTGAATTCAATAGAAATTTATTTGATAACATGCTTGAACATGATACTCTATTACAAACTGGAGATGCAAGATCTAGTTATGTTTGGAAAAGAAAAGAAGTAGTGTTACATGCATTTGGAACTACAGCAGATGATTTTTTTAATGTTACAACTACAACAAACAGCTGGTATGATAGATATAAAATGCAAGACTTTAATGGATATAATATAAATCCAGTTTTTGATAATGAGTTAAAGCATGAGATTCAAAACATGCTTGATTTTATACTTGAGAATATACCAATCTGGCCGGCCCACCTTACTTTAGTTAGAAGTACTGGCGATGTTCCAATGCATTGCGATTGTCCTCAAGAACAAGTACATAATTTTTATAATAAAGGACTAGAACCTTCTAACGTAAAAATACTCTTAAATGTAGAAGATTATGATGATACTTTATTTTTTCAAAAATATGCAACTAAGTTTGAAAAGGCAGAAACACAAATAAAATATTTAGAAAAAGAAAAACATATTCCAAACGATACAAATGTGATGGGGTGGAGTGAAAACTTTCATGGTCATGGTGCAATCTTTAATGATGATAAAACTTTTAGAATGTTAGTCAACGTTTTTGGTCCACTAGATAAAGAGAAGTACAAAGAACTTAGAGATAGAAGTTGGAACAAATACAAAGATTATGCAATAAAGTTTGAGATGGATACAAATGATTCTTACACTTGGTAAAAATGATCCTAAAGTAATTGAATTTAGAAAAAAAGTTTATAAAGAAGATTTAGACTTACCTACGCAATGTATGGATTTATCTTATAAGCAATTAAAAAATTATTGCTTTGATAATGAACATTTCGAAAATGCTTGGAAGATGTCTAATACAAAATTCAATGAAGAAAATATAGACATGGTTTGGTTGATTCCAGATGTAGGAATTAGTTGTGGTGTTCTATATGATGAAACTAGATATCGCGGATGTTATCTAACCTATGTCTTAGAAAAGAAAAGAGCAAAGCATAGATCTCTTAATTTTAAAGAGTTTGGATTCATGGCATTACAATCTGTAAGAGCAGCAGAGTTGGGCTGTAAAGAAATATTTTTATCTATTCATGAGTATGATAAAAGAATGTCTGCTAATATTAGAGCACTAAAGCATAAAGGTTATGGAGATGTCGCTGGAAATATTTTACATCAAGAGTTAGAGTACAAAGGAATTGAAGAAGTTCGTAATTGCGATCAACATATCTTTTCAATTGATTTCGAAAAGCTATGGCATAAGTATGATGAACAGCTTATGGAATTAAATAATGATGAGGCTCTACCTGTCACAGCCAAACACCCAACAGATCCTCGATCGTATTCTGCCGTATTAAAACTTAATTGTGATATTAATCTCGACAAACTTATATTAGATTATGAAAGTTACAATGATAATGAAAACTATTTACTTAGTCGTAGAAAAGATTTAAAGATAAGTCCATCTATCAATATGATTATAGCTGCGTATTTAGGATTTAAAAACAGCGTGTATCATGGAGTAGCTTTAAACAAAAAAGGAAGTACAGAATTAAAAGACAGTGTTGGAGAATATACCAAAAACTTTTTAAAACAATTTCCTTCCGGATGTAGATTTAATTATGTGACTACTAAAAAAGGATGGAAGACTAAACAGCACGTTGATCATGAAGATTATACAAACCAAGGGTTTAGAATTATTGTACCATTTGGTGAAATGAGAATGACATTTGATTCGGAAAGAGAATATATATTAAAACCTGGTTCAGCCTATTTTGTAAATGTTGCTATACCTCACGTAGGTGATCATTATTCTTCTGAAGAAACAAGAGCTGGACTATTATTTAAACTTACGAATGATGAACAAATATGGCAAGCTTACTCCTCTGCGTTATCCCAAAGCACAGTGTAAATGTTCCACCCTTATCCTTAGGGTTCCTTCAATCTTCGTGTAAAAAATATAATATAGAGGTTGAAGTAAAAGACTTTAACCTTGAACTTTGGCAAGAAACTATTCACACTGATGAGTGGCATGAAATTTGGCTTGAAACAAATCAGACTTTATTTAAAGGTGATGAGTTTAAAACATTTTGTGATAAATTATATTATAAAAAACTTGATCAATGGGCTCAATATATTGCTAATACTTCTCATGAGTATATTGGTTTAAGTTTATTTAGTCATAGATCTATCCCATCTTTTAAATTACTAGCTGAGCGCATTCGTAAGTTATGCGATAAAAAAATTATTGTTGGAGGAGCTCCTACGACTCAATACGGAAAATGGATGTATCAGTCCGGTTTATCCGATTACGTAGTATTAAGTGAAGGAGAGGAAGTACTTCCAAAAATAGTTTTAGGTGAATATGATCCAGGAGTAATTTCAACAAAACAAATAGATGAGCTAGATGATTTGGCATTTCCATGTTATGATGGTTTACCTTTAGAAGAATATACAGGTGGATCTCCAGTTGGTGATCAAGTAAGAAATCCAAAATATAAAAAGAAAAAAGAATTAGCTCTTATTGGTTCTCGCGGGTGCGTGCGGAAGTGTACGTTCTGTGATGTTGAAGCGTATTGGCCAAAATTTAGATGGAGGTCTGCTCAAAATATATTCGATGAAATGATGGAGCTTTATAATAAACACAACGTAGATAGATTCTTTTTCTACGATAGTTTAGTCAATGGTAACAGCAAACAATTTGAAGAATTACTAGATTTAATAATTGAAGCAGGTTCGCCATTTAAAAGCATTCAAGGTTTAGCTATATTCAAAAGAACACCTGAAAGAGTTTTTCAAAAAATGAGAAAAGCTCGATGGCTTACTATGATTATAGGTGTAGAAAGTTTTAGTGAAGAAGTCAGAGATCATATGAGAAAAAAATTCTCAAATGAAATTATGGAACAAAACTTAGAGCATTATAAGAAATATAGAATAAACGTAATATTGTTAATGATTGTTGGTTATCCTGGAGAACTAGAACGCCACCATAAAGAAAATCATGAATGGATGAAAAATAATAGGAGATTTGCAGGTACTCCAATTAAACAGATTGAAGTAGGTACCACTATGTTAATCTTTCCTCAATCACCAGTGTTTTATGAAAACATGTTTGAGTATTACAATGACGATAATGGAGATTGGGTAGTTATTCATGAAGATGAAATTAATAGTATGTCTGTAAGAAATAGACGCAGAAAAGATTTAGTAAGATGGGCAGATGAGTTTGGTCTTGGAACAGCAAGTGTCTATGGAACTGGTGGCCAGTTGATTGGAGACGTAGAGGATAGAGACATTATAAATAAGATACACAAGCTGGAGTATTCCACTGATCTTAAGTTAGAAGATGAATATGTGAAAACAACACTAGGATGGGAATCTGATCCAGAAAGACAAACCCATCAGTATTGGAGCAACAATGGCAATTGAATTTACATATGGATTTAAATCTGCAGTGCCTTATGATGATTTATTAGTAGAGCCTGATACAGATTCATCCATTAGCATAGGGCAGCAGTTATTAGCAGCTGGTAACCACACAGTGTCTGAACCAACAATTATTGATGATTACACAAGAGAATGGACTTTAACATTTCCAGATAGCGCCGCATGGACACTGTACAAAGATCAAGTAGTTGAAGGTGAAAACAGAACAAAGAATGATGCGAAAGGTGTAACATATGGCATAACAGGTTATGCCGTTAAAACTCCAGATGATTAATGAGCTACTTATATGATTCTTTAACACGATACGGCGACGTATATTCACTAAATTTGCAACTACAATCATCTGAAGTGATGGAACAGCTTAAGCTGTATAAAAATGATTGGGTGCAATACAATCCTAGAAAAGATATTCCAAGATATGGGTTAAGCATTACTAGCCTTGATGGTGGATTATCAGGTGTACCTGATTTAGATTCTGTAAAAGAATATAATACAAAACATAATTTAAATTTAGATGAATCTAGTTTTAAAGAAAAAACTGAACTATGGCCGTTAGTAGAAAAAGCTTTAAAACCTTTTGAAAATTATTTAGGTAGAACGCATTTTATCCAAATGGATATGACAGGATGCTTTCCACCTCATAGAGATCAGTATGGTATTGAAGTAGATTCATTTAGATTATTCATACCAATTAGAGCATGCAATCCTCCATACACATATTTCATCATAGATGAAAAGATATACAATTGGGAAGACGGCCGTGTTTATTTTATAAACACTTGTAAACAGCATTCATTGTTTACTATGTCATCAAGACCATCAACATTTGTAGTTGCTAATATCATAATTAGCGAAGATTCTGTTAACGCAGTTTTAAATAATTTATTAATTTCATAAGTAGTTGAAATCTAACGAAACCTTTTTTAAAAAAAGTGCATTTTTTCCTTTACAATTGATTCGAAATATGGTAGTATAATATATAAACAATGAGAGGATAATCATTATGCAAACATTTAAAGTATATC
>MDTG01193672.1_pt1 | contig 11571 bp, 7 predicted proteins | sample 811421 | NCBI WGS metagenome assembly MDTG01 (sample SAMN05326645, study PRJNA326480) | marine metagenome | isolation source: seawater | place: Pacific Ocean: South East | collected 2011
TTTAATTTTAATCAGTTGAGAAATGGTGGGCTCTCAGGGACTTGAACCCCGGACCACCCCGTTATGAGCGGGGCGCTCTAACCAACTGAGCTAAGAGCCCTTAAAAAATGCTTATATACAAAAATAAATTTAGTAATATTCTTTTTTTAAATTATACTTATTTTTTATGACTAAACTTACAATTATTGGAGCAGGAAGTGCTGTATTTACAAAAAATATTGTTACTGACTTACTATCATTGAATTCATTTAAAAAAGTAGAAATTGCTCTTCATGATATTGATCCTGTAAGATTAAAGGCATCACATGAATTATTAAATTTAATATCAAAAAAGTTAAACGCTTCTCCAAAAATTACCTCTTATACAAATAGAAGAGAGTCGCTGATTGGATCAGATTTTGTTCAGACTACAATACAAGTTGGAGGGTATAATCCATCAACTATTATAGATTTTGAAATTCCTAAAAAATATGGTCTCAAACAGACAATTGCAGATACACTTGGTATCGGAGGAATCATGCGAGGATTAAGAACTATTCCTGTATTACTTGATATAGCAAAAGATGTGATGGAGATTTGCCCAAAAGCAATTTGGCTACAATATGTTAATCCAATGTGTGCAAATATGATAGCAATAAATAATTCTTTTCCAGATATTAAAACAATTGGTTTATGTCATTCAGTCCAGGGTACTGCTGAAATGCTTGCTAGAGATTTAGGAGAAAATATTGAGGATATTAATTACTTATGTGCTGGAATAAATCACATGGCTTTTTATCAAAAATTTGAAAAAAAATCTAAAAATGGTCCTAATGAAGATTTATATCCAAAACTAAAAATTTTAGCTGATAAAATAGTTAATGATGAAAAATTATCTTCAAGGAGTGAAGAGATAAATTTTGAGTCTAATAAAATTCTTCACGAAAAAGTTCGATATGAAATATTAAGACGATTTGGATATTTTGTAACAGAGTCAAGTGAACATTTTGCAGAATATGTTCCATGGTTTATAAAAAAAAATAGACAAGATATTGTTGATAAATATAAAATTCCTATCGAAGAATATATTGATAGGTGTAAGCATAATATTAAGCTTTGGGACGAATTAGAAAAAGATATGACACCTATTTACAATCAACCGCTGAGAAGAAGTAATGAATATGCATCTTATATAATTGATGCTATTGCAAATAATAATGAGACAACCATCAATGGCAATGTAATAAATAATGGTTATATTGGTAATTTACCATCTAATTGCTGTGTTGAGGTTCCGTGTGTTATTAATTCTGAAGGATACAAACCACAGAAATTTGAAAAACTTCCTGAGCATTTAGCAGCGTTAATGCGCACAAATATTAATGTGCAAATTCTTACCGCTGAGGCCGCAATAAGCAAAAAAAGAGAGCATATATATCACGCTGCTTTATTAGATCCGTTAACAGCTGCAAATCTTACAATTGATGAAATATATTCGATGACAGATAAAATGATTGAGGCACATGGCAGTTATTTGCCAAAATATAGTTAGTGAAATTGATTATATTTCAATAGTCATTAAATCTTCACCAATTATTGGATCCTTACCAAAATCTTTTTTAACAACATTTTTTAAATTCTTCTTGTTAAACCTTGTGGGAACAAAATGAGTAAGTACTAATCTTTTTACCCTAGAAATAAATGCTACTTTTCCAACTTCTGAAGAGGTAGTGTGGTAGCTTTGAACATTATGTAGTGTTTTAAGCGTACGCATTTTATTTGTTTCCAAAATTTCACCTTCAATAAAAACTTCATGTAACAATACATCTGATTTTTGAGCAAATCTCATTAAGTTTTCACAAGGTTTAGTATCACCACTTATAGTTAATTTTTTATTATCATTTATAAAACAAAAACCATAAGCAAATTTTACAGGTTTATGATCAACTTCAAAATATTTTATTTTTATATCTTTAATTTTTAAATTACCTATCGAATTAAACTCTATAACATTTATATCAAAAGCCTTAGCTGATGCTCTAGCCTCATATGATATACGTAATTTTCTCTCGCCGGCCCAAGCATCCATTATTTTTTTTACAAATTTTTTAGTACCTTTTGGGCCATATATTTTCCAAGGTTTTATCCGATATGAATGCCATGATGAAATAATTAATTGATAGAGATCAACAGAGTGATCAGAATGAAGGTGAGTAAATAAAAGTGCATCAATATCTGCAGAGGATACTTTAAGCTCATGTAGTCTTTGTGTTATCCCAGACCCACAATCAACTAATATTTTTGTATTTTTTGTAGAAACTAAATTAGATGGTCCAAAGCGTTTGTAATCAACACTGGGACAGCCTGTTCCTAGCAGGGTTAATTGCATTTACTCGTCTAAAAAAGTTTTAAGTTTTCTAGCTCTTGTAGGATGTTTAAGTTTACGAAGTGCTTTAGCTTCTATTTGTCTTATTCTTTCTCTTGTAACACTAAATTGCTGTCCTACTTCTTCTAATGTATGATCGCTATTCATACCAATACCAAAACGCATTCTCAAAACTCTTTCCTCTCTCGGAGTAAGTGAAGATAATATTCTAGTTGTTGTATCTCTAAGTGAACTTTTTACAGCAGCTTCAATTGGTATTAATGCATTTTTATCTTCAATAAAATCACCGAGTGAACTGTCTTCCTCATCACCAACTGGTGTCTCTAGACTAATAGGTTCTTTTGCTATTTTTAAAACTTTTTTTACTTTATCTAGAGGCATATGCAGTCTATCAGCCAACTCATTTGGTGTTGGCTCTCTTCCAATTTCTGCCATTATTTGTCTTGTTGTTCTTACAATTTTATTAATAGTTTCTATCATATGAACTGGAATTCTAATCGTTCTAGCTTGGTCCGCAATTGACCTAGTTATTGCTTGTCTAATCCACCATGTCGCATAAGTTGAAAATTTGTAACCTCTTCTATACTCAAATTTATCTACCGCCTTCATTAAACCAATATTACCTTCCTGAATAAGATCTAAAAATTGAAGACCTCTATTGGTATATTTTTTTGCTATTGAAATGACTAGTCTTAGGTTGGATTCTATCATTTCTTTTTTTGCACGATTAGATGATCTTTCCCCTTGTTGAACAGTACCAACAATTCTTCTAAATTCTGATAAAGGTAACTCAGAAGCTGCTTGTATTTCTTTAATTTCTTCAATTAATTTGTTTAATTCAATATGATTTTTATTAATAAATTTTTCCCAGTTTTTATCTTGCAAATTTAATAGATTTTGAATCCAGTTTTTTTCAAAATTGAAATTTAAGTATTCATTAATAAATGCATCTCTTTTAACACCCTCATTAATTGCAAGTCTTAGCATTCTACCCTCTCTGACTAGTAGTTTTTTATTTAACTCATAAAGAGACTCCATTAGTGCTTCAATTGTAGAGGAATTAAAATGTACTGCTTTCATAGCAATAACCATTTCTTTTTGTATTTTTTTATATTTTTTTTCTAATGATATATAATTTGTTGCATTTTTTTTATCGGTTGAAATTAAATCCGTGCTTGATTTTTGAAGCTTTTTAAAAAGCTTTGTAATATCATCAAAGTCTTTGAGAACTTTAGGTTTAAGTTTTTCTTCCATAGCGGCAAGAGATACATTTAAACCCTCTTCTTCATCATCATCTTCATTAGTTGATTGATCAGTTTCATTATTATCATCTTGAGACAATTTCTTTTTTTCATCTTTAGATTTATCTTTTTTTTCAGATGAGCCTTCAATAAGTTTTAAGGTGTCATCAATTTTGCTTTCACCAATATCTGACATATCGTAGGTTGCTTCTAAATCAACAATATCTCTTAATAACATAGTCCCGTCTTTAATTGAGTCTTTCCAGTTTATAATAGAACGAATTGTCATTGGACTTTCACATATAGCACCAATCATTTTTTCTCGACCAGCTTCAATTCTTTTTGCTATTGCTATCTCACCTTCTCTACTTAAGAGCTCAACTGCTCCCATATCTCGAAGATATAACCTTACTGGATCATCTGTTTTGCCAGTTTGTTTTTTTTCTTCTGAAGCTTCATCTTCATTCTTAGATTTTTCTTCTTTCGCAGCTTTAATTAATGCTGCAGCCTCATCTTCTGATACTATAGTTATATTATTTTTTTTTAAAAAATCTTCAACTTTTAATACATTTTCGGGAATTCTAAACTTTTTAGGAACTGCCTTTTCAATAATTTTTTTAGTATAAATACCATCCACTTTATATTTATCTAAAAGCTTTGAAATTACATTTTGAATATGATCATCAAAAGAGATTACTTTCTTTGGTTTTTTTGGAATCTTAGTTTCAGTTTTTTTAATATCTTTTTTAACAGTTTTTGTTTTAAGATTAGTATTTTTTGTAGGTTTCTTTTTTGCTATTACCTTTTTCTTAATATTTTTTTTAACTTTTGATGTTTTTTTAACTTTAGTTGATTTTTTTGTTTTTTTAATATTTGTTTTATTTTTTGTTATTATAGATTTTTTTTTTGCCTTTTTTTTCAAAGATTTCTTTTTGATGTTTTTCTTTTTGATAGAAGTTTTATTATTAGATTTTTTTGCTTTTAAATTACTTTTTTTCTTTTTCATATCAATTATCTTTAAAGTCGTCTTCTAGCTCATTAGATATATTCTGTAATTCTTCCCAGTTTAAAGAAGAGCTGTTTTCTTCAAACATAGATAGGCTTTTATTTATTTTTTTCAAATTTGAAAGCCTTGTATTCAAATTATTTGAAGATTCTTTAATCTCAATTAATGCATTTTCTGGGTCATATTTTGGACTAGAATAAGGAAAAAGCTGGTAAACACTATCGACAGTAACATTATTGAGGATAAAATCCCTCAATTTATTATCCATTTTACTCAAAATATCATTCGAATCAAATGTATTGGCATTCTCTTTATTTAGATGATTTACAATTTTATTTTCAAAATCATCTAATTCTATATTTTTAAGTAATATATCAACAATTTGAAATCTTATCTGTTTGTGGTTAATAGCGCTAGCTATGAATGAGTATATTTGTTTTCTTTTTAGAGAAGTGATTTTTGTTGGATTTTTTGTGATAATAGTTTTATCAGTTGAATATCTAAGTTTATTAAAAAAAAGAGATTTGAATTCTCTCTTATAGAAATATTGAATTTTTTTGTCTTTTATACTTGCAATAAGGTCATCAAGATATTTGTCATAGGAGATTTTTTGATCTGCATCTTTTAGAGATATCTGATTACTTGAAGTATAAAATATATAATCTATTAATTTAATTGGACTTTTAAAAAGAGCTAACAAATCATTAAATCGATTATTTTTCAAATAACTATCTGGGTCTGTGTTATTTGGTAAGTTAACAAATTGAATTGTTTTATTTGGTATTAAATAGGGTAAAGACAAAATTGCAGCTTTAAATGATGCTCTTTTTCCAGCTTCATCACCATCAAACATTATTGTTGGGTTATCTGAAAATCTCCATGCCAACTTAAGTTGCTCTTCAGTAAATGCTGTTCCTAATGGGGCTACAACACTTTTAATATTATTCTGAAATAAAGATATAACATCCATATACCCTTCACAAATTAGTAAATTTCTTTTTCTCCTTGCTGTGTCTTTCGCTAAATTAAGATTGTATAATATACTTCTCTTTTTAAAATAATCACTTTCAGGTGAATTTATATATTTAGGATTTGAATTATCCAAGACACGTCCCCCAAAACCTACTACTTTTCCCTGAATATTATTTATTGGAAAAATTAATCTTCTATAAAAAAAATCTTTAAAATTATTTTTTTGGTCTTTTTTTACTAAATTGCTTTTTAAAATATCTTCATCATTGAAAGATAGTTTTTTTAAGTATTCATATAGAGAAGAGTCTTTGTTATATGAATATCCTAATCTAAAAATTTTAATTGTTTCTTCTGATAAATTTCTTTTTTTAAGATATTTTAAGCATTCATTATTGTCTAAACTAAGATTTTTCTCAAACCACCTAGTTGCAAGTTCTATGATTTTAATAGTATTATCATCTTTTTTATAGTCTGACTTATTATCAAAATTTATTTTTACACCAGCTCTTTCAGACAGCTCTTTAACAGCATCTAAAAATGTATAATTAAATAAATCTTGGTAAATTGTAAAAATATCTCCTTTTGCTCCACACCCAAAACAATAAAATGTACCTAGATCATCATTTATTTTGCATGAGGGTGTTTTTTCGTTATGAAATGGACAACAGCACCATATATCTTTGCCTTTTTTTATAATTTTTGTTTTTTTTTCTATCTCTGCCGATATTTGAATTTTTGATTTAATGTTATCAAGATCAATTTTATTAAAAGCCATTAATTTCCAAGTTTAGATTTAGCAATTTTTCCAACTAAACCCATATCTACTTCCCCAGCAAAATCATTTTTAATAATAGACATTAATTTCCCCATATCCTTTATGCTTACCATATTATTGTTTTTAATTAAGTCACTAACAATACTTTCAGTTTCTTCTTCAGACTTTTGCTGAGGTAAATATACATTAATAATATCAATTTCACTTTGTTCATTTTTAATCAAATCGTCTCTTTTAGCTTTTTGAAATTGTTCTATTGAATCTTTTCTCTGCTTAATTAAAGTAATTAATAAGCTTAGAATTTGTGAGTCATTAATACCCTCTTTATTTTCAGCGGATCTTGAGGATATATCTTTGTCTTTAATAGCACTTTTTATTAACCTTAAAGTATTGGTCTTATTTTGATCTTTGTTTTTTATTGATTGCTTGTAATCTTCATCAATTTTACTTCTTAAATTCATATTTTTTATCCTTTAGAATCGATTTGTATTATTTTTGATCATTATTATAACTGTTATTTGCAAATTCAACTAATCCTTGACTAAAGTTTTCAAAATGCCTAGTAATCCATCATTTCTTAACAAATAATGCAGTGGAATAATTCTTATAACCAACATCTACGCCCACCTTCAGCTGCTTTAATTTTTAATGATGGAGAGGTATTGTGGGGTTATGGCATTGGAGTAGTTAAATCTGTTATTGCTGAATTATGCTTTAATACTTCACAAACTGGCTATCAGGAAACCTTAACTGATCCATCATATGCTAAACAAATAATCACTTTTACTTTTCCACATATTGGAGTTGTGGGAACTAATAATGAAGATTTAGAGTCTAATAATATTTTCGCAGAAGGGTGTATTATTAATCAACCAGTAGTTGATTACTCAAATTGGAGAGCTAGAAAAAACTTAGACTCCTTTTTAATAAAAAATAATACACCAGGGATAACAGGAATAGATACGCGTTATTTAACGAGAAAATTATCCAAAGAAGGAGCAAAAAAAGTAGCCTTGATACATTTTGGAGAAAACAAACAGGATTTTAAAAAATTACAAAGAAGTTTAGATGAGTGGAGTGGTTTAGAAAACTTAGATTTAGCAAATATCGTTTCAACCAAAAATCAATTTACATGGAATGAAGGTGTTTGGGTTAAAACAAATAAAAAGAAATCTTATAAAAAATTTCCGATAGTTTGTTTAGATTTTGGTATTAAGCATAATATTTTAAGAAATTTAAATGAATTAAATTTTCAAACTACGATTTTGCCAGCGTCTAGCAACATAGATGAAATTCTTAAGTATAAACCAAAGGGAATATTCTTATCAAATGGTCCTGGAGATCCTGATGCTACAATAAAAGTTATTTTACCTACTATAAAAGAGCTCATTAAACTAGATATTCCTATTTTTGGAATTTGTCTTGGTCATCAAATATTAAGTTTAGCATTTGGTGCAAAAACAAAAAAAATGTTTCAAGGTCATCGAGGTGCAAATCAACCAGTTAAAAATTTAATTAGTCACAAAGTTGAAATAACATCTCAAAATCATGGTTTTGAAGTTGATAGATCCAGCTTACCTAATGAAGTTCAAGAAACACATATTTCGTTATTTGATGGATCTAATGAAGGTATAAAACATAAGATATACCCTGTATTCAGTGTTCAATATCATCCAGAAGCTAGTCCGGGCCCTCATGACAGTAATTATTTATTTGAAGAATTTTATAACTTAGTTAGTAAATATGCCTAAAAGAAAAGATATTAAAAAAATTTTAATTATAGGAGCTGGACCTATTGTTATTGGTCAAGCCTGTGAGTTTGATTATTCAGGAGCTCAAGCGTGCAAATCATTAAAAGAAGAGGGTTATGAAGTAGTTCTAGTAAACTCAAATCCTGCAACAATCATGACTGATCCTGAGTTGTCAGATAAAACATACATAGAACCGATTACTAAAGATTTTGTGACACAAATTATTGAATTAGAAAAACCTGATGCTTTACTTCCAACGATGGGGGGACAAACCGCTCTAAATGTTTCAATGGAACTTGCCAAGGCAGGTGTGCTGAAAAAAAATAAAGTTAAAATGATAGGCGCCAATCCTGATGCAATAGAGCTTGCAGAAGACCGGCAAAAATTTAAAAATGCTATGAGGGAAATCGGACTTAAATGTCCAGAAAGTGTTATAGTTGAGGAGTTATCTCATGCTTTAGATGTAAAAGAAAAGTTAAAATTACCTCTAGTAATAAGACCAAGTTTTACATTAGGCGGCACTGGAGGTGGCGTGGCTTATTCAGATGAAGAATTTGACGAACTATGTCAAAGAGGTCTGAATGCAAGCCCCACCAATCAAATATTGATAGAAAAATCAGTTTCAGGATGGAAAGAGTTTGAAATGGAAGTTGTTAGAGATTACAAAGATAATTGTATAATAATATGCTCAATTGAAAATATTGACCCTATGGGTGTACACACTGGGGATAGTATAACTGTTGCCCCTTCTCTAACTTTAACAGATAAAGAATATCAAATTTTAAGAAATGCAAGTATCAAAGTTTTACAAAAAATTGGTGTTGATACTGGTGGTTCAAATGTTCAATTTGCTATTAATCCAAAAGATGGAGAAATAAATGTAATAGAAATGAATCCAAGGGTAAGTAGGTCATCAGCATTAGCTTCAAAAGCAACAGGTTTTCCAATAGCTAAAATAGCCGCTAAATTGGCAGTTGGTTATTCACTAGATGAGCTTCAAAACGATATAACAAAGACAACGCCTGCAAGTTTTGAACCAACAATTGATTATATAGTTACAAAGATACCACGATTTACTTTTGAAAAATTTACTGGAGCCGACTCAAATTTAACAACTTCAATGAAATCTGTGGGAGAAACAATGAGCATAGGTAGATCTTTTAATGAAAGTCTTCAAAAAGGTTTTAGTTCACTTGAATATGGATTAGATGGTTTAGATGTCCCACAAAATATTGAAATCAACAAAGAAACGATTTTCAATGATTTGAAAATTCAATCCTCTCAAAGACTTTTAACAATTGGTCAAGCTCTTCGTTTAAACATGCCAATTGATGAAATTAATCAAATCACAAAATATGATAATTGGTTTATTAATCAGCTTAAATCAATAATAGAGATTGAAAGACTACTTAATGATAATAATTTAACTAAAGAACTTATATTATTAGCAAAACATAATGGATTTACTGATAAAAAAATTGCTAAAATTAGAAAAGTATCAGAAAAAACAATTAGAAATTTTAGGCACCAAAATAATATCAAACCTATATTCAGACTTGTCGATACATGTGCAGGAGAATTTAGTTCTAAAACACCATATCTATATTCAAGTTATGATTGGAATTTTCACAACCAACCATATTGTGAGTCAAGCCCTACTTCAAATAAGAAAGTTATTATTCTTGGAGGAGGGCCAAATAGAATAGGTCAAGGAATAGAATTTGACTATTGTTGTGTTCATGCAGTTTATGCTCTGAAAGAAAAAGGTATTGAAACTATAATGGTAAATTGTAATCCTGAAACAGTTTCAACAGACTATGATACAGCTGATAGATTATATTTTGAGCCATTAACTACTGAGAGTGTGCTCGAAATTTACAAAAAAGAAGAAGAAAATGGAGAAGTGCTTGGTATATTTGTTCAATTTGGAGGCCAAACTCCTCTGAAAATTGCAAATGAGTTGGAAAATGAGGGTATCAAAATTTTAGGCACAACAACTGAAGCTATTGATTTAGCAGAGGATAGAGATAGATTTAGTGATACTCTATTAAAATTAAATATTGATCAACCTAAAAATGGATTAGCTAAAAATGTCAATGAAGCAAAAAAAATAGCAAGTCACATAGGTTATCCAGTTTTGATCAGACCATCATATGTTTTAGGAGGTAGAGCAATGGAAATTGCTTATAATGAAAAACATTTAGAAGCTTTTACAAAAAATGCTTTAGAAGCATCATCAAATAATATCATTTTGGTTGACCAATACCTTGAAAATGCAACTGAGGTTGATGTTGACCTGATAAGAGATAGTAAAGGTAAAATATTTATAGCTGGAATTATGGAGCATATAGAAGAAGCTGGTATACACTCAGGTGATAGTGCCTGTTCTTTACCGCCTTTTTCAATTAGTGATGAACTACAAAAAACAATTATAAATTGGGTTTCAAAGATTGCTGAAGAAATTAAAGTGGTTGGTTTAATGAATACACAATTAGCAGTTAAAAATGAAAAAATATATGTACTAGAAGTTAACCCTAGAGCAAGTAGAACAGTTCCTTTTGTTGCAAAAGCAAGGGGTGTTCCTATTGCTAAAATAGCTGCTAAAGTGATGACTGATGACCTACTTGAGGATATTTTAAAAGATACAGATATTAAAAAATTAAAAACCTATAATGTTAAAGAATCAGTTTTTCCTTTTAATAAATTTGAAGGAGTTGACTTGATTCTTGGTCCTGAGATGAAATCAACCGGAGAAGTTATGGGTATAGATAATACTTTTTTATCTGCTTTTGCAAAAAGTCAGATCGCGTGTGGGACTATTTTACCAAAGAAAGGTAGGGTTTTTATTTCAATTGATGATGATAATAAAAAATTTATTTTAAAAATTGTAAAAAAACTTATTCATAATAATTTTAGTATTGTTGCAACAAAAGGAACTGCTAAATTTTTAAATGACAATAATCTTAAAGTAGAAACAATAAATAAAGTAAAAGAAGGTGGTTCACATATAGTTAATGCAATTGCTCAAAATAAAATAGACTTAGTAATTAATACAACTAAAACTCAAGGTTCAATAAGAGATAGTTATAGCATTAGAAGAACTTCACTAACTTTCAATATACCTTATTATACAACAATTGCTGGAGCAAAAGTTGCTGTTGATACAATTGAGCACTTGAAAAATAACAGTTTAAAAGTTAAAAGTTTGCAAAATTTAATCTAAATATATTGACTTAATACAAAATTTTACCATCATACATTTATGAATAAAATTCCAATGACAGCTTCAGGATATGAAGATATCCAAATCGAATTAAAAAAACTATTAAATGAGGACCGTCCAAATATAATTGCCGCAATAGCTGAAGCAAGAAGTCATGGGGATTTATCGGAAAATGCAGAATATCAATATGCAAAAGAACAACAAAGCTTAATTGAAGGTAAAATATCTGATTTAGAAA
>MDTG01225201.1_pt1 | contig 11571 bp, 10 predicted proteins | sample 811421 | NCBI WGS metagenome assembly MDTG01 (sample SAMN05326645, study PRJNA326480) | marine metagenome | isolation source: seawater | place: Pacific Ocean: South East | collected 2011
CTGTTTTTTTTGAAACATATAAAATATCGTTTACAAATATTTTTAACTTTCCCACAACAACATCCTAATAATAAAATTTTTTTTCACATATAACATTGTTAATATTGTTTGTTTCAACGACATGATTTGTACGGTAGAATTTCTTTGTGAAAATAAATGTAAAATATCTATTTATACCAATTAAAAGAGCTTATTTTTTGTTTTCAAATTTTATCAAATATTTTTTCAAAGGAATAAATTGGTTTATATCTTCAAAAGAACATACAAATTTTTCATTTAAACTCAACAGCCTACAAACTCAAGCAATTAGCTATATAGCTTCTACATTTTATAAAATTGATTATTACAAAATTGTTGAAGACGTCAATTACATTCAAAATTTAAAGATAGAGAATGAGTTCAAAAGTTTTTCAAAAACTATTGACTTAGATTTTTCACCAAAATGGGATTACCGCATAATTCCATATATTCTTATTAAAAACAAAAAGATTCATAATGTATTTGAATTTGGAATTGATCAGGGTCGCATAGGTTACCTTCTAAATAATATTCAATCAAGAGACTCTTCTTTAAAATTTGAATATATAGGCATTGAAAACAATAAAAGAAAAGGGGTTTTATTGCAAAATAATAAATTTAATAATATAAATATTATTTTTAATAACTTACAGTCATACCTCCCAAACATTGCCACTAGTAAGCTTCAAGATTCGCTGGTTATAAGCTCCACTCACGAAATAAACAGTGAAAAATTTTTATTTGAATTTTTAAGTTCTAAAAATATTTTCCCTAAATATCTTATTTCAGACGAGTGTTCTGATGATTCAGAATATTCAAAGTTTATAAAAAAACATGAATATAAAAGTACAATTATCCCCTTTGAAGATCCAAATAATTTTTTAGATACTATTTATATAGGTATTGCAAAATTAAATCAAAACTAATTTGTGTTCAAAAGTAAACATTATTGTCTAAAAATTTAAAACACTAAAAGTTAGTTATTATTAAAGTATTAAATTAAAGAATTGCGATAAGTATGGATTTAAAATTAGTTTCAGTCATTATGAGTGTTCATAACGATGAGAGAACGGTTGAAAAATCAATAGAAAGCATATTAGAACAAGATTATAAAAACTTAGAACTTTTATTGATTGATGATGGCTCTAGTGATAATACGTATGAAATTTGTAAAAAATATGTAAATTCAAACAAAAATGTAAAGCTTTATCAAAATGAACACAACATTGGATTAACAAAATCTTTAAACATTTTGGTAAAAAAAGCAGAAGGTTATTTTATAGCAAGACAAGATGCAGATGACATAAGCACAACTTCAAGGATAAGAAAACAAGTGCAATTTATGAAAAAGTATAATTTAGATGCTTCCACTACTAGGGCATTTGTTATGAATACAAATAAAATTACCCCTTCTAAGTCTTACTATTTACCCAAAGAGTTTGTTATGAGGATTAAAAACCCATTTATTCATGGAACACTAGTTGTAAAGAAAGAGGTGCTAATAACGGTGGGGCTTTATAATGAACGATTTTACTATTCTCAAGATTACAAATTAATGCGTGACTTTATAGACAACGAATATAAGTTAAAAATACTAAAAGAACCTTTGTATTTTCTGAATATGGAAGGAAATATATCTGTTACTCATAAAGAAAAACAGGAATACTTTGCTGAGTGTGTTAGAAAACGAATCACTCCTTTAGAAATATCATAATGTTTATCAAAAAAATATTGCAAAAGATCCTAAGGTTTATAAATGTGCTTCTTTTCAAAAAAGAGTTACCAAGTAAAATATCTATTTATTTTCATGATTTAACACAAAAGGAAATTGATGATCTTGAAAATATTTTTATGTTTTTTAAAGAAAGAGATTATAAGTTTGTTAACTTATATCAATTTAATAGAAAATTAGAATCAAATGAAAAGCTAATATCAATAACCTTTGATGATGGCTTTTCAAGTTGGTCAAACTCTTTATCGTTATTTGAGAAACATAACGCTAAAGCTACTTTTTTTATGAACACAATAATGTTCACTGATGAATCAAAACAAACATTCTTACAAAACATCAATATGAACGACAAAACACAATTAATTAACATTAATGATTTAAAAAATATTTTAAAAGATGGGCATGAAGTTGGTGCGCACACGCATGAGCACCACACTCTTTCTGATATGGAGTTAGAAGACTTCAAAAAAGATGTAAACAAAAATATTGAACTTCTTGTTGGGCTTGGAATTGTACCAAAAACTTTTGCAGTACCATTTGGAATGAGGCGTTATGTGACTAGCGAACAAATAGAATACCTGAATCAAAACTTTGATTGTATTGCGTATGGAGAACCTGGAATGCTATTTAATCAAAAGCAAGGATACATACAAAGATACCCTTGGAGATCTGAAAAAAGCTTTAAATACAATATAAATAATATTTCTACGGATACAAGTCTGTTTAATAATTTAACTAAAAGAAGTGGTTTAGGTTAACAATTTCGTTTTAAGTAAATTTATAGTGTTAATATTAAAATTTGAATGCTAAAAAAATTTAAAGTATTAAATCTGCGTGAAAAGTTTTTAACTACATTATCTAGCATTTATTTAATTTTTATTTCACTATTTATAATTTTTGGAAGATCTTTTTCAGGAGTATATATATTCTCTTTTAGGATGGCAGAGTTAATAATAGGATTTTTAATACTATTCTCTCTAATATTTTTTTTCGCACAGCCAAAAGAAATAATAAAATCCGACATGTTTCATAATCAATTTAAATTTTTTCAATTACTTTTAGTGTTGTTTTTCTTGTCTTTTTTTAGCAATAAAGGAAATTTATTAGATACTTATACATACAAAAGCAGTTCTTATATTTGGACAATTTCAATAATATTTTTTACATTTATCTTGCTAAATTCTTCTGATACAAAGAAATACCAAAAATATATATTTTCAGTATCTTTGCCAGTAACTTACTTTTTTTCGACAATTCACTACCCAGAAATTTTTATAAACTTTTTTTTAGAATTTTCAGATAAGTGGGATTTTGTTAAAGCTTCTGATATTTTACTTGCATATACATTAGCAAATACTTCAAATTATTTGCTTTTTAAAAATAGGTTTAACTCATTTATATACTTTTCTATTAGCTCTGCTGTTCTTCTTCCATTATTTTTATTTATGAGTAAAGGGTCATTTTTCCCCTCACTATTATTCATTTTGATGTTTTTCATTATTTATTTAAAAACTATTAAAATTGAAAAATTAAAATCTATATTTGTAATTTTGATGTCTATAGTGCTTTTTGTTTTATCTACATATGAAGTTTGGGGTAATCTAAATTTTGAAAAAGGCGAATTCAATGTGTCTACTGAGGAAGAATCTTTACTTAAGCTTAATACTTTAGGAAGAGGTATAAGTGATATTGCTGATCAAAAAGATACAGTTGATGTATTTGCTTCTTTATACGTTGCAAAGTACACGGGTTACAACAGACTATATTCTACAGATATGATGCTTGATTGGAGATTTCAAATTTGGCAAGATGTTACAAGAGATTTATTTTGGTATTCAGAATATCTTGAAAATCCTAATAATAATTATTCATTAGTTCGAAATGAGTTGTCAAAAAGAGATTATAAGTACTTATTGGTCGGTCTTGGGTACAATGAAATGCTTCCGGCAATGAATCATTGGGAAAGACAAGGTAGTGATGGTAGTAATGAAAATGTTCATAATTATTTCTTTAATGTTTTAGGACGTGGAGGTATTTTACAATTAATATCAATTTCCATTTTTATAATTGCAATGATATTTGATATTAAAGATAAACAACTTAGAAATGTTTTCATTATTACATTGATACCTATATATTTAACATCATTTTTTGATGCTTCAATGGAGAGCATGCGTTTTCCATTTGTTTTTTACTCCGGACTAGTAATTTTATTTAAATTAAATCAAAATAACTTGTCAGATATTTAATTAAAACAATCGTTCTAATTTTTGCGCAAAATTTTCTAAGCTATATTCTTTATGAAAGTTAACCATATCTTCTTTAGATAATTCATATTTATTATAGAAGTTATTAATAATTGCTATCGCATTTGACCATTCGTTCACTGTATTATTCTCTACAAAATTTACTTTGTATTTTTTTACAAAATTTTCATCTCCCCAAAAACCTTTTGTCTTTGAGACTAAAATTGGTGTTTTACATGAAATTGACTGTAAGCCTACACTTTGCCCTGACGGCTGAAAAGTTTCCTTTATTGGAAGTATTGTTAATTTCGCATTAGTATAAAAATTCCTCAGGTCTTCATCTGAGAGAAGTTGGTCTTGCCAATTTCCTTGAATAATAATTAGATTTTTTGCAGAGTAATTAAATTTAAAGTCTGAAATAAAAGTAAAATTCACATCCTTCATCTCTTCAACTAGCTTAACTAGAAGTTGGTAGTCTCTTTTCCCATCATTTCCAACAAATAAAACTCCTCCTTTTTCACTTGGAGTATTTTCTGACCAAAATTCTGTATCTACAGAAAATGGGATGTATGAGATTTTTGAATTATTTTTTTCATACATTTTTTTTGCTAATTCATATTCCCCTTTTCCTAAAAAAACAAATTTATTAGATGAAAAGTTTACTATTTTAAGGAAAAACTTATTTGTTATATTTTTAAATTTCGAAGTACTTGGCTTACCAAGTAAGCCCATTGTTATAACTATATTGTTTATTTTTTTTCCAATTAATTTATAAAAAAGGACAATTGGTAAAAATGATATAAACAAAGCATCTGATGTAAAGATTGCTATTTCACTTTTACTATAGTTTTTAATATGCTTTAAAGAGATAATTTCAGTAGAGTAGCTAGGAAAATTTGTTAATTTTACAATTACACGGTCATAGAAATGCAAAAGCTGCCTTACTCCATTTCGGTTTGTAGGATTTTTTGTAGCACCAATAGCATTGAGGTTATGTTTATTATTTAAATCAAAATAACCGTAGAAAAACTCTTTTGCCTGAATGTTTTCATTCCTAATTTTTTCAAGTCTTCCTGGACCAAAAACATATAAAATTTTCTTATTATTCATTGTTGTTGTTAAAACTGCATTTTTATCTTATACCATTGTTTGGGTGGAAAGTATTCTTTTTAAATGAACTGTTTAAATATAAAATTAACTCATTAAGATACATTTCGTTTATTGCACTTATGTAGTCTTTAGGACCTCGTTTAATTGATTTACTGATTCCAAAAAGATCATAACCAAAATTAAAATTGTTTAATTTTAAAAATTTTTCTTTTATAAATTTAGGATGATTATCAAAAGGCATTTTGAAAATATGCTTCTTGTACCGTTCCTCAATCATGTTTTTCCAAGAATCAAATGCTACCTGTGGTTCTGCACCTCCTCTTTCGCCAAAATTTCCATAAGTCCTTTGCCAAGCTCTTGCAAATCTAGCTCTGTCTTTTGCAATTATTTCTTTTGTTTTAAAGACAGAATCGTAGTTCCAAAAAGGAATTAATGAAACGGGTACATTTTTTTCATTTAAGAGCACTCCTTCTAAAGTGGGGTCGCATCCATCTCCCCCTCCGTTAAATTTAATATTTTTAAATTTTTTCTTATTTACAACCATGGCCATTCTGGATTTCATATGGTATCTTTCTGGATTAAAAAACTGAAACTTTCTTAAGGATATTGCTGGGTAGTCACTAAATTTTTTCATAGCAGTATATAAATCATTAAAATCTTTTTCATGAAGAAATGTATCAATATCCATTTTGACAACCCAATCCCCATCTGCTTTGTCAAATCCCTCTTGAAACATAAGTCCAATATCACTAAATTCAAATTCTTCTTTTAAATTTTGCCCAGTAACAACAACTTCGTCTGCAAAATTTTCATAGCAATTAAGCGCTTCTTTCCAAGGATCCATTCTTTCTTCAGGATTTGTGAACGATGTAATAACTGAAATTTTCAAAGCAATCTATCATATTTTATATACTTTACTTTATTATCTTAAAAAGAATTAAAAATTTGCTTTTAGGTTGTAACAAGCAATTTTTCAATATCTTTTAGCTCAAGCTTGGCTATATTTTCTAGTGAATAATTATTTCTAACTGTTTGTAATGAATTTTCTATTAAATTTTTGAAATCATATTGATTTTTATCTAAATTTTTCAATATCTCATTTAAAGAAGTTATATCTTTAAATAGTATTGAATTTTCGTTATTTAAAAATTCTTTATGATTTTTGATATCACTAGCAATGACTAAACAACCTGCAGACATTGCCTCCAAAACACTTTTTGGATTACCTTCAAATTTTGATGCTGTTAGGTAGTATTTATAATTCGTTAAAAGTTCTTTCAATTCATTGTTATTTATGATTCCTTTAAATTTAATTTCAACATTTTGTTTTTTTGCTAATTTTGTAATTTCATTTTTTTCAGTGCCCGCACCAAAAATGTCAATTGTAAAGTCAGTACCACCCAGAGCGCTTACAATTGTTTTATAATTTTTCTGATCTTCAATTCTTCCAACACAAACTATCTTTTTGTTATACCTTTCTTCAAATGATTTTAATTTTTTAAAGTTATTCAAAGAAACCCAGTTTTTTCTAATTTCTATTTTGGATCTATTTATTTCTCCAAATTGTTCAATCAGAAAATTTTTATCACACTCACTGGTAACTGTATATAAATCGGCATTTTGTAAACTTTTTTTTGTTACTATTCTGTAAAAAAACTGTTTTGCAATAGATTTATTTTCATTTTTTGAAAATTCATACATGTCGTACCCAGTCCTTATAATCAAAGGAATTTTTTTTAGTTTTTTGAATTGATATGAAACCCATGATCCTAATAGTTGGTTTTGTATAACTAAATCATAAGATTGACCCTGGGTGATTCTTCTCAAGGTTTTAATTATAAAAAAAGATTTCAAAAGGTTAATTATTTTAAACTTAGAAAATTTAATATATTTATATACTGGTATAACTTTAATAAATTCATTGTTAATAAAAGTTGAATCATTTTCCTCTCCATAAGTAATGATCGTTAGATTTATTTCAGGGTTAATTTTTTGCCAAAATTTAAAATGATCTAATTCCCTGTCTAATTGACCTGAATCTTTCCATGTTTTAAGTGAATATCCAAAAGTAAAGAAATAAATGATGTTCATTTAAATATGATAACTCATATTATTATATGGAATAGATTAAGTTAATTAATAAATTTAGAGCAGTTCTATTAATGGAGCATTTATATATATGAAGGTTGCTATAGGTTCTCAGGTTTTTGATGGTTCATGGGGTGGAGGAAATTTATTTGTTAAAAATCTGAAAAATTTTTTACTTGAAAACAATACAAAAGTAGTTCACTATTTAGAAGATCCTGATATCGATATAATTTTAATAACTGAGCCAAGAATTGAATCTCTAACTTCAACTATTTCATTATTTGAAGCAAGATTGTACAAAAGTTTAGTAAATAAAAATGTAAAGCTTATCCATAGAATCAATGAATGTGACGAAAGAAAGGATACAAATTACGTAAATAAAAAAATGATGAAAGTTAGCCAATACTCTGACTTTACTATTTTTGTAAGCTCTTGGATAAGTGACTTATATAAAAAAAAAGGAATTAAATTAAAAGATTCATGTGTAATTTTATCTGGATCGGATACCGAAGTATTTAATAATATAGGCAAACAACCTTGGGATAAAAAAACAAAGTTAAAAATTGTAACTCATCACTGGGGAAATAACTGGAATAAAGGTTTTGAAATATATTTATTTATTGATAATTTATTAGAAACCAGAACCTTTTCAAATAAATTTGATTTTACATTTATTGGAAACCTTCCTGATAATTTTAATTTTAAAAATACAAACTATATTCATCCCAAGAGCGGTCTTCAATTAGCAAACGAGTTAAAAAAACATAACTTATATATAACTGGTTCATTAAACGAACCATCAGGAAACCATCAAATTGAGGGTTCTTTGTGTGGATTGCCTGTTTTGTATATTAATAGTGGTGGGATTCCAGAGTATCAAAAAAATTATGGTATAGAATTTAACAAAAATAATTTAGAGGAAAAGCTTTATGAAATATTTAATAATTATGAATATTATTTTGAAAAAAATAAGTCATTTGATTTCAATTCTAAAGTAATGTGTAAAGAGTATTTTGATGTAATCAAATCAATTTATCTGCCTACAAACAATTCAAAAAATAAGATTTCTTTTTACATATACAATTTAGTTTGCAATAAAAATTTCGTTTCTCTAATAAGATATATAGTTTCAAGGTTAACTTATCAAATGAGAAAAGTAAGTAAACAAGATTAAGGCAGTGTAATTATGTGTGGATTTATTGGATCAGTAACAGATAGACAAATAAGTGAAAATTTACTTGAGTCCTGTAATAAAAGAATAGAATGTAGAGGCCCTGATGAAAGAATTGTTAAAAATAATAAAAAATTTGGAACTAATGAAAAATTTCATAATTTTATATTTAATAGATTGTCAATAATAGACCTGTCCAAGCAAGCCTCTCAGCCAATGATGTCGGAGGAATTTAATACATTAATAATGTTTAATGGAGAAATATATAATCATAGAGAATTAAGAAAAAATTTAGAAAGTTATAAAATAAATTTCAAGTCTTCGCATTCAGACTCAGAAATGCTGCTTAATGGCCTTTCTTATCATGGTTTAGATTTTTTAAAAGATATAAATGGTCAATTTTCTATTTTTTTTCAAAATATAGATAAAAATGAGTATTTTTTAATAAGAGATCGCGCAGGACAAAAACCTCTTTACTATAGCTACAATAATCATCAATTGTTTTTTGGGTCAGACTTAAAATCTGTGAGTAATTTATCAAACAATCTTTCTATTAATAATGAAGAGCTTGTAAATTACCTTAATTTTGGTACAACTATTAATCCAAATACTTTTTTTAAAAACGTTCAAGCTGTTTTACCAGGAGAATGTATAAAATTTTCATTTAATAGTGACAAACAAATTAAAAAAGATAGTTTCAAGTATTGGGAGTTGTCTAATTTTTTAGATGAAAAAGATTTCGAAGAAGAAGAATTCATAAATTTGTTTGAGGACAGCGTTTGGAAAAGGCTAGAGAGTGATGTTCCCGTATCTAGTTTTGTTTCTGGGGGTTTAGACTCTACTGCTGTAATTAAAGCATTAAGTAAAAAAAATAATAATTTAAATACCTTTTCCATGGTTACAGATTCAAAAAGTTTTGACGAATCGGTGTACATGAAACAAGTTGTAGATAAATACAAAACTAATCACTCTATTGAGGTTATCAATTCAAAAATAAATTTTGAAGAAATTAAATCTCTTGTACTGAGCTTTGATGATATCATTTATGATCCATCTATCATCCCTACTTATATGTTGTCCAAAAATATATCTAAAAATTACAAAGTTGCTTTATCTGGTGACGGTGGAGACGAATTGTTATCTGGATACGAACACTATGAAAATTTTATATCCAATAAAAACTTTCCAAGTAGTTTAACCAATGCGTTGTATAGTTTTTATCCAGGTTACTTTGGATCAGCAAACAAGATTCTTAAAAATTCATCAGACTGGAAATCTGCATTTTCATCATATTACAGTGACAGAAAGCTTCTTGGGTTGCTGAGAATTAATGAATTTGAATCTTTTGAAGAAATCTTTTTAAGAAGTAAAAAAAAGAATTGGAAATCATTAATGCTTACAGATCATAAGTTTTTCTTAAATGAAATGATGCTTAAAAAAATAGACAGGTCATCGATGCTTAATTCGCTAGAAATAAGATCTCCATTCATGGATCATAGGTTGTTCGAATATGTGGCCTCACACTCAAGAATTGATTTAGAAAGAAAATTTACTCCAAAAAAAATTATAAAAAACTACTTATCACGAGATTTTAATAATCAATTTTTAAATAGAAAAAAAATGGGCTTTTCAATAGACATTACTAACTTGGTAGCAAAAAATAAATCTGAAATATATGAGACTATTTTAGAGTCTGAATTAAGTAAACTTTATGATTTAAAATTTATAAACAATTTTTTATTTATAAATACAAGGTTTAATGCTTTACGAGTATGGAAGTTATATTGCATTAGCTTATATTTAAATAATGATAAATAAAATATTTAAAACTTTATATTAAAATAAAAGAACTAAAATTTCTTTATGGAAAAAACAATTTTAATAACAGGAATTACTGGACAAGATGGATATTATCTTGCAAAATCTCTTCTTGAATCTGGTCATAAAGTTCATGGCACTATCAGAAGAACATCATCAATTAACACTTTCCGAATTGATGAGCTGATTGCCAAATATTCTAAGGATGGATTTATTAAGCTACATTACGCTGACTTAACAGATTCTTCATCAATATCAAACTTAATTAGTGGTATAAAACCAGATGAAATTTACAATCTGGCTGCGCAATCTCATGTAGCGGTATCTTTTAAAAATCCTGTTTATACAACTCAGGTTGGCACCCTTGGGTCTTTATCAGTTTTAGAAGCTATAAGAAGTACAAATAAATTTATTAAATTTTACCAAGCTTCATCCTCTGAGATGTTTGGCGGAGAAAATGAAGTAGTTTTAAATGAAAATTCAGCATTAGTTCCTAAAAGTCCTTATGCGGCTTCCAAAGTTTTTGCACACCACATGACAAAAATTTATAGAGAATCTTATGGCATGTTTTGTGTGAATGGTATTTTATTTAACCATGAATCTCCATTGAGAGGTGAAACATTTGTCACTAGAAAGATATCTAGAGCTGTAGGAAGAATAGTTGCTGAACTACAGGGCAATCTCACTTTGGGTAACCTTGAAGCAAAAAGAGACTGGGGTTTTGCAGGAGATTTTGTTGAAGGAATGATTCTTATGATGCAACACAGTGAGCCGGATGACTGGGTTTTAGCAACAGGTGAAACATATTCTATTAAAGAATTTTTAACAGAGGCATTCTCTTACGTAAATCTCAATTGGGAAGATTTTGTAGTTTATAATTCAAAATATGACAGACCTAATGAGGTCAACTACCTTAAGGGTGACTCTTCAAAAGCACAAAAAGTTCTTGGCTGGAAACCCAAGCTGAACTTTAAAGGGTTAGTAAAACTTATGGTTGATGAGGATATTGAATTAGCAAAACAAGAAAAAGTCCTAATTGAAAGAAAACTTATTGAACCAACTTGGGAATATTCTAAAGTTTAGTTTCGTTATTTAAAAACCAATCATAGGTAATTTTGAGCCCATCTTCTAATTCTGTTTTTGGTTTCCATCCTAACTTGGTTATTACTGAAGAATCTAGTAGTTTTCTAGGATTGCCATCAGGTTTTGAAGAGTCAAATAATAGATCTCCCTGGAAACCAACTACACTCTTAATCATATTTGCGAGTTGTAAAATAGAAACTTCTTGACCTGATCCAACATTTATTAGGCTTTGATTAATTTCTTTATCCATAATAAATTCAATACAGTCTGCTAAATCCTGAGCAAATAGAAACTCTCGTAGTGGC